>Ga0209417_1000120_pt1 | contig 209889 bp, 161 predicted proteins | sample RifGroF2_FD_184002 | JGI IMG/M metagenome (GOLD analysis project Ga0209417, IMG submission 184002) | Groundwater microbial communities from Rifle, Colorado, USA - Groundwater F2 (SPAdes) (version 2) | ecosystem: Environmental > Aquatic > Deep subsurface > Groundwater | place: Rifle, Colorado... | reverse complement strand
TCTTTGTAATACCCAAAAAGAAAATACCTCAAAAGCCAGGGGTAGTATTATTCACTGCCCTTGCTTTGAGGAAATATTTTCAATAGGCTCTGCAACAACTAACAAAGGGAGTTTTATTCATAGGAGACCCCGGCTCTTCACAAGCTTTGAACTTTTCTTGTGCTGATTTCAGTTTCGGCCGGGAACTGTATGTTTAGAATTAACGAAAAACAAAAAGGCCCATCATCACAACGAGCCTTTATAAACTTTTATCTTTTTTAGACGCGGATCGACGCTGATTTACACGGATACTTTTGTCCCTTCGACAGGCTCAGGACGGCGCTTTTTACTTTTATCTTTTGCCTTTTATCTTTTGTCTTAAGCTCTCATAGCTCCAATCAGCTCCGACACATGTTTCACGCCCTGACGGTCGCAGTATTCGTTTATACCGTTTACTATTTCTTCGGCAATAGAAGGATTGATAAAATTGGCAGTGCCAACCTGAATGGCTGTAGCGCCAGCCAGCATGAATTCAATGGCGTCGGTGGCATTCATAATGCCGCCCAGTCCGATGATGGGGATTTTCACCGCTTTCGAACATTGCCACACCATGCGCAGTGCTACAGGTTTGATGGCCGGTCCCGACAATCCACCGGTAATGGTGGATAGTTTCGGTTTGCGGGTTTCCGCATCAATAGCCATTCCCATGAGGGTGTTGATGACCGATACGGAATCGGCGCCGCAGTCTTCGGCGGTTTTGGCAAACTCCGCAATGTTGGTCACATTGGGCGAAAGCTTCACCATCAGATGTTTTTTATATACGTTGCGGACAGCTTTCACTACTTCAGTAAGCGATGCGCAACTGGTGCCAAAGGCCATTCCGCCTGTTTTTACATTGGGGCAGGATACGTTGAGTTCAATCGCAGGAACGTCGTTCACTTCATTCAGAATCGCGGCGGCTTCGGTGTAGTCTTCTACTTTCGAGCCAGCCAGATTCACAATGATGCGCGATTGATAATGTTTTATTTTGGGCAGAATCTCATCAATAAAAACATGCACACCTTTGTTTTGCAGACCTACTGCATTCAGCATCCCTGTTGCGGTTTCGGCCATGCGCGGATAAGCGTTGCCTTGCCGCGGCTCAAGCGTGGTGCCTTTTACAATGATGCCGCCGAGTTTGTTTATATCCAGAAAATCCTCGAATTCGTAGCCGTAGCCGAAGGTTCCGCTGGCTGTGAGTACAGGATTCTGTAATTCAAAATTACCGATATTTACTTTCAGATCAGCCATGGCACACGGGATTATGGTTCCAGTCTTTCAGTTGCGTTACGTCGAAAACGGGGCCTTCCATGCAGGCGCGCACATTGCCTTCGTGCGTGCTGACGGTGCAGCACAGGCATGAGCCAATACCGCATGCCATCAGGTTTTCGAGCGACACCTCGCAATACACACCTGCGTCGGTAGCGAGTTTTCCAATGGCTTTCATCATCGGATCGGGACCGCAGACATATACTTTTGAAAATGATTTGAAATCCGCACCAAACCATGTATGCGCGGTAATCATACCTTTGTCGCCAGCCGAGCCGTCTTCAGTAAGAATGGCTATCTGAGCCAGTTCGCGATAAGCTTCAGCACGAAGAATGTCCGCCGCTGTTTTGCCGCCAATGGCTACATGACAGTCTGCGCCTGCTTCTTTGAGCTTGCGTGCGAGAAACAATAATGGAGCAACACCGCATCCGCCGCCGGCCAGCAAGACCTTTTCGTCTTTGCGTACCATCGAAAAGCCGTGTCCGAGCGGATATACAATATCGACATGATCACCTTCGCGCAGTTGCGAAAGCTTTTCTGTTCCCGCTCCGACAATTTTTACAAGGATATCCAGCGTGTGATTTTTTTCATCCACATCGTGCACCGATAGCGGTCTGCGCAGAAATGTCTGCGGACTTCCTTCCACCAGAATTTCGGCAAACTGTCCGGGCCAAATTTGTGGATGTCCTTCCGGCAGCTGAAGTGTGAGCACAAAATGTGTAGCGTTCAGTTTTGTGTTCTTCAGCACCACAAGCAAATCCTTGCTTTTATTCTTCATTGGCGGGCGTTTCGGATGCTTCGTCCTTCGCTTCTTCTTCGGGTTTGTCGTCGATCAGATTGTGTTCAATCAGAATGTTGTACCACACGAAAAGTTTCTTGAGGTCGCTTGGATACACGCGTTCGCGGTCCCATTCGGGATACACTTTGTCCATGAATGCAACAATCTCTTTTTTATCAGCTTTAGCATCAATGGCTTTTGCTCCGTCCAGCTTTTTAAAAATGGCCACCAGAACGTCTTTCAGAGGCATATCCTCTCCGGTGGTATAAATGCTGATATCGGCCAAAGCGCTTACGCGATCAGTTGCGAAAACAGGAATTTTGGTGCCGTCGAGAAGACTTTCAACTAGCATTCCGCTCTTGGTCTGCGAGACCAGAGAAAACAATCCGGGCTTTCCGGACACTGCGATGATTTTTGATAAATCCATATAATTCTAACTTAAAACAACATTTTTGAACACTGAACATCGAACAAGGAATGGTGAATTACGAAGTAAGGCTGAAACAGAAAAACTTCTTCATTCCTTGTTCAGTGTTCGATGTTCATGATTCTTTATTCAACGTTTCCGGCAGCAACATTTACTTCCGGAGCGATTTTTTTGGCAAGTCCCTGTAACACACTGCCCGGGCCGACTTCGATAAAGTCAGTAGCGCCATCGGCAACCATGTTGAGAACGGTTTGAGTCCAGCGTACGGGTGAGGTGAGCTGAGCAATGAGATTTTCCTTAATCTGTGCAGGATCGGTAAACGGTTTTCCGCTCACATTCTGATATACCGGACAGATGGGGTTTTTGAATTCAGTGGCGTTGATGGCTGCAGCAAGTTCTACGCGAGCGGGCTCCATGAGCGGGCTGTGGAATGCACCACCAACTTTAAGCGGCAGTGCGCGTTTGGCACCAGCGGCTTTCAAAGCTTCGCATGCTTTTTCGATTCCGGGAACCGAACCTGATATTACAAGCTGTCCCTGGCTGTTATAGTTGGCAGGAACAACCACTTCGTCGGTAATTCCTTTGAGCACTTCTTCTACTTTGTCATCGTCGAGACCAAGGATGGCAGCCATAGTTGAAGGTTGGGCTTCGCAAGCTTTCTGCATGGCCATGGCACGTGCATACACGAGCTTCAAACCATCTTCGAACGACAATGCCCCGGCAGCGGTTAATGCTGAGAATTCGCCAAGTGAATGTCCTGCCGTCATGTCGGGAGCATAAGCAGCGCCCATGCATTTGGCCAGAATCACACTGTGCAGAAAAATAGCCGGCTGGGTTACGCGGGTTTGACGCAGATCTTCTTCGGTACCGCTGAACATGATGTCAGTGATGTTGAAACCAAGAATGGTATTGGCCTGATCGAACATCTCCTTAGCCATGGGGAAGCGGTCATAGAGGTCTTTTCCCATTCCGGGAAACTGGGCACCCTGGCCCGGGAAAACGAATGCTTTCATACTGGTGAATTTTGATGCAAAAATAGTTAATTGTATTGATTCAGATAGACTAGCCATTAATTCCCTGAACTATAGGAAATTAAAACACTATGAATGAATAATTGTTCAATAAAAAGGGAAATCAGTACTCTTCAAAGAAAATGAGGAACTAAATTGAATTGGTTTATATTTGTTATTTTTGTCATTAATAAAAAGAATTTTCTTTGTTCTTGATGAGATTCACAAAAAACAAAACCATGAGCAGACTTACTTTTAAAAAGATTGCCAGTTCATTTATTATTCTCATTGTATGCAATGTCGGGATGGTTTCTGCCCAGTCTGTCATTTCGCAAATAGGAGTTGATATTGATGGGGAAGCACCTGGAGATTGGTTTGGAACTTCCGTTGAAATGAGCGGTGATGGGATGGTTGTTGCAATTGGCGCAATAAATAATAATGAAAACGGAACTCATTCAGGACATGTAAGAGTATTAAGAAACATTTCGGGCAATTGGATTCAGATTGGTTCGGACATTAATGGTGAAGTTGCGGAGGATTCCTTCGGAACTTCAGTAAGTCTGAATTATGATGGAAGCATTTTGGCTGCAGGTGCAGATCATGCTGATGGCAGCGGGGTAGATGCAGGTAATGTACGAGTGTTTAAAGACTCGTCAGGAACCTGGGTGCAAATAGGTGGTGATATTAATGGGGAAGCTGCAGGTGATTTTTCAGGATGTGCAATAAGTCTTGACTCGGCTGGAACAACAATTGCAATTGGGGCCAGAGCAAATGATGGTAGTTACACTAATGCAGGCCAGGTACGGATTTATAAATTCGTTTCAAATGCATGGGAACAGATTGGCTCTGATGTAAACGGACCGACAGGCGGGGATCAATTTGGCACTTCTGTTTCTTTAAGCCACAATGGAGAAAGATTCGCTGTCGGAGCTCCAGGTCATAATTCACTGACTGCCTTTTCTGGACAAACAAGAGTTTACAGGTACAATTCACCGTACTGGTACATAGTAGGTTCATATATAGATGGTGTTGCAAACTATGATAATTCAGGAAATTCAGTTAGTTTAAGTGCAAAAGGAGATGTTGTTGCAATTGGATCAAAGTCTCATGATCACTTAGGGAATGGTACCGGGCAGGTTCGGGTGTTTTGGGACTCTGCAGGAACTTGGATCGAAAAAGGGCAATTCCTATATGGAGAAGCAGCAGGAGACTATTTTGGCACGTCTGTTAGTTTAAGCTCAGATGGAAATGTATTGGCAGTCGGGGCAACGATGAACAGTGGTAATGGCTTAAATTCCGGAAGTGTGAGACTTTTCTATTTCATTTCGGGAACATGGGTCAAGTGGGGTCCTGATATTGATGGTGAATCCGGTCAAGATAATTCAGGTTGGGCTGTGAGTTTAAGTGCAAATGGGCGGGTGTTAGCTGTTTCGGCATTAAGAAATGACAGTAATGGAGCCGATGCCGGGCATGTACGAATGTTTAGTACTTCCGTCCCTGTTTTTTCCACACAGGTGGTTTCTGCGTGCGACAGTTTTACATGGATTAATGGTGTCACATATTTTGACAGTGTCGATTCTGTATATTACACACATTTGGATACATCAGGATGTGATTCTATAGTGTTTCTTGATCTTACTATTTTAAGCAACAATATTGTAGACTCTGTTTTTTCATGCGGCCCTTTCACATGGATTGACGGCAACACCTATACCAGTAACAACAATTCGGCTACAGTTTTATTTACAAATTCTGCTGGCTGTGACTCTTTAATTACATTAAATCTTACAATTGGCAATAACATGGTTGTTGATCAACGCCACAGCTGCGATTCTCTGGTTTGGATAGATGGATTGACCTATACATCCAGTAATAACACTGCGACATATGTTCTGACAAATTCTGCAGGATGCGACTCAATTGTTCAATTGGATTTGGTAGTTGGTGATTATATAATGACAGACAGTATTTTTGCTTGTAATTCCTACACATGGATTGATGGCAATACCTATTACAGCAGTAATAATACAGCATCTTTTTCATATGCTTTACCAGGTGGATGTGATTCAGCGATTAATCTAAACTTAATTATTGAGCCTTTTGAAATTGACATTCAACCTTCAGATGTCTATGTCCCAATTGATTCATTTGCGACTTTTCATACAGCTGCATCAGGCATATCTCCGGTTTATCAATGGCAGAGTGACATTGGAACCGGTTTTATTGATATCTCAAATGGAGCTCTTTATAGTGGAGTAAATACAGAAACACTTACCGTACTAAGTTTATCACTGCAAAACGACAACCAGATTTTCAGATGTTTTGAAAAGTCGGTGAACTGCTCTGATACCTCGTCGGTTGCCACTCTTTATATTGTTGATGACACAGGTGTTTCTGATTTTATTCCGGAAGTGTTTATTATTTATCCCAATCCAACGAGTAATGAACTCAACATTGAAGGCTTATCCGGCGGAGTGTTTCGTGTATTCGATTTGAGTGGCAAATTGTTGATCAGTTGTCCAAACACCAATGGAAAAGTCGATGTCATAGGTATTGATAACGGATATTATTTATTTGAATGGATTGGCCACGATTCAGTTAAAAGACAAGTGTTTTTTATTGAAAAGTAATACTTGTGTTTTTAATATGTCAGTATTTGTAAGCTTGGTATTCTGCAAAACTCATTTACAACCATGACGGTATGCTTTGAGTCTACTGTAATATCTGATAGAAATATTTGCCTTGAGAACTGACAAATTGAATTCCATGATGAAATCTGCATTTGAACAATTTAAATGGGATTTGTTTCGAAATAAGGTTAAGAAATGACCATTTAATTAGGCGTTTGTCAAATGCAAAATTATTCAAGAGGTAACATGTTTTCAAGTTGATTGCTATATATCTGAAATTCTTTGGATGAAATTAAATCAGCTCTCACAACTCAAAACTCTCTCCCGCAATCCCTGCAATAAAATCCGGGTTTTCGCATGCCGAACGGAAAGAAAAACAGAATGGAAAGAAACAGCAGCATGTATTTGCCGGCCCATTTGCGGCCTGCGCCAAAAGCCACGTTGGTGGATTTGCAATGTGGACAGACTTCAGCTTTTTCAGCAATGGGTTCATTTAATATTTCAAGCGCGACTTCTGTATCTTTTTCGTCAATCATTATGTGTACGCCCGAATCCATTACTCCCGTGTAACGCGGCATCAACGTCGAAAAATTTTCGTTGGTAAGGAAACACTCAATGCCGGCCTGTTTCATTTTACCCAACATGATATTGGCTTCGAATGAGTCGCTGCAGGTTTTGATACGAATGACTGACATAATTGTTTTTCTCATCAAATGTAAAAATATTTACCTTGATAATTCTGTATTAAATTATAGTTGAGAGCCAGAGCTTAATTTTTTGGAATTACATATCGTACATATTGATATAAATTATATATTTGCGACACGAAGGTTGAAATAATGAAAACAATTGTAATTTATCGCTCAAAGACTGGCTTCACAAAAAAATATGCGGAGTGGATTGCCGAAGAGTTGGGATCTGAATTGGCGGATTCTAAAAAGATTAATATGGAAATGTTACATGATTACGACACTATTATTTATGGTGGTGGATTATATGCAGGTGGCATCAATGGAGTGAAACTGATCAAAAACAATTTGCCCTATTTGCGTGACCGGAACATCATTGTATTTGCAACCGGCGCCACACCTGACCGCAACGAAACCACGCAGGAATTGTTCGAAAGCAATTTCAACGAAGAACAACAGGAATACATCAACTTTTTTTATCTGCACGGCGGCTTTGATTTTTCAAAACTCGGATTGAAGGACAAACTTTTAATGCGTTTGCTGAAGCTTAAACTGCGCATGATTCCGGAATCCAAACGTACGCCCGATGAAACGGGTATGCTTGCGGCCTATCAGAATCCGGCTGATTTTACAAAGAAAAAATATGTGGAAAAGCTGCTGGAACTGGCACGGCAGAACTGAATATAGTAGCCATTTGTCAGTAGCCAATAGTCAGTTCTGGTTCACTCACAACTGACCATTAAAAAAAGACCTGCATTCCAAACATGACCTGAAACTTTGCAATGTTCGGATGATCGAGATAGCTGAGCCGCCACACGCCATCGACGCGAAGAAATTTGAAAATGTTTTCAATGCCGGCACCGGCTTCGAGATAGGGTTTTCCCAATGTATGCATGCCTTCCGGAAACACACTGTAGCTGCGGTTTTCGACACCTAAATTTCCGACAAGACCCTTGCCCCAAATAACTTCGCGCCACTTTAATTTTCGCAGCAACGGAATCCGGTTGAGGAAAAATCCATCGAAACGATGTGTATAATACAGACTCACCCATTCATCGCTCACAAATTCAAAATAATTCATTGTGTTGAAAGAAGTCTCGTCGAAAAAGTACGTTTCGTTTCCTTCGTGCATCTTCAGGAACGGGTAGGGGAGACGTCCCCAGATCTTTCCGGCTTCGATTACGTATTTCGACCAACCGATATTTCCAACATTGAACCAATCGTTGAAATAGAAAACAGCTTTCTGATAATTGTAGTCTCCGCCCCATAAATCCTTGATTCCTTTGCTGTATTTGAACTGTATGATCGGATAAACAGTTCCAAGACTGGTGCGTATGAAGTCGCTGTAAACATAGCGTTCTTTGTATGCAAACCGCATTTCGAGCGTGATTTCGCTGGTGGTAATTTTATCGCGCGTGGTTCCTTCACCGAAATTAAACACCGTATCACTTACAGGGAAAATATCTTTATGAAGAAATCGTATGGTATTCGAAAAACCGGTGAACCATTCGTGTTCGTAATGCGATTTCAGTTCATTAACAAGTGTTAGCTTGTTTGCAGGGTTGCGTGTGATGAAACTGGCCAGCAGAAAATCTTCGCGAAATCCGGTTGGACTCATGCCAAGTTGCTCCATATCGTGTTTGAACAACACCTGAAACCCGCGCCGGGGCTTCTTGTTAAGCAATAACAAAAAACCACCACCATATTTAAATTCCTGATCTTTTGTTCCCCACGCAACGTAGGCCGAAGGCATTATTTTTTTACTAAACTTTTCCGAAGTACGGCCACCAACGCGGAGTCTGGCTCCTTCAATTTCGTTAAAACTCAACATCGATGCATATGGTCCGATGTCGATTTTGCCCCAGTTGAGATAACCGGACATGAACATATCAATAATGTCGTACACGGTGTTGAAAGTGGGCATTTTTTTAATGCTGTCCACCATAAAATAGATGGTCTGTTCGTCTTTTGACAGCGAATCGTGTCTTTCCTTTTGCCAGAAGGCAAGCCCTTTTTCGTAGGCGTCGTCGGCAATTACAACTCGCTCTGGTTCATTGTAAAATGAATTTTCTTTGGTTTGTTTAAGGATATAATTTTTGTACGATGTTGTTTTATGTCCGTAAAAGCCCATGGTATTTTTCTGGTCATTCTGCATGACATTAAAATCGATTACCAGACTTTCTTTTTCCGGCATCCAGTAACCCGAATCGGTTTGCTGAAACGATTGTTCAATAATCAGGTCGTTTACAAAGTTGATGTTGGCATCGTTTACAACCCGCATGCTGTATTGCTTTACAGCCCATGAGGAATCGGCCACCCAAAACTCGCCTGAAAAAGTGAGTTCCTGTTTGCGGCGGGGTTTGAACATGATTTTGTAGCACCAGGTGTTATCTATAAAGGTGCTGTCCATCAGGTAATATTTATAGGTAGTCAGACCAAGATCATTGATGGGGCTCATGAAATTTTTATCAAACAGCGTGATGAAACCATCATAGATGTTGACATTCTGATACATATTGCCAAGATATTGTCCAATACTTTCGTTCTCAACGCCCGATACCTGCACAGCACTAATGTATTCGCGTTTCGACTTTGGATTGCCCCGGAAATATATTTTTGAAATCGATTCGGTGATAAAAAGAGGGAGATATACTTTCCCGTTTACCAGCGAAGTGTCGGTGTACTCGAATATCCAGCCGAATTTTTTCAGTGCCCGCTGACTTTTGAACTCTTCGGATATGTTGTTGGCATCGATTTGAACTTTATTGTAAACATCGACCTCGTAAAATGCTGCATTATCCGGAGCATTTATTTTTTTATGCCGGATCACTTTTTTTAACAGTACCTCCGCAGGGTTTTCGCCCGGAGTGATAATAACCTCGTCTAATGTTATGTTTTCTGAAGACAGATGGATGCTTAATTCCTGAAATTGATTCTGTTTGATTGGCAAAGCTTGTTGTTTGTAGCCGAGGCAAGAAATAAGGATTGAGTCACAACTAATGTTGCACTCGATTTTAAATGATCCTTCGAAATCGGAAGTGGTGCCCAGGCTTGTGCCGTTCAGGGCAATGCTGCAAAAAGGAATTGGTTGTCCTGTGGTTGAATCCTTTACATGTCCCAATATGCGTGTATTCTGTGCAGGCAGGTTGCTGCAGAATAGGGTCAGCGCGAGGAATGAGTAAAGAATTGTTCTATAACGCATCAGGTTTGTTGAGTTCTTTCCAGAATTCCACAGCGCGCCTGGTGTGCGGGATAACGATGGTTCCGCCAACCAGCATGGCAATGCTGAATATTTCATTGATTTCAGCATCAGACGTGCCGATCTCGCATAATTTTTCCAAATGGTATTTCACACAATCGTCGCAGCGAAGAACCAGCGAAGAAACCAGACCGAGCATCTCTTTGGTCTTTGTGCTCAGCGCACCGGGATCATAGGCCATGGTGTCAACGGAGAATAAACGCTTGATAACTTTATTGTCGCCTTCGAGAATAGCTTTGTTCATTTTGAGGCGGTATTCCTTGAATTCTTTAACTTTTGACATGGTGGTCGGTTTAATTAACAAAATTAGCGTTTTTGTTAATGAATCAATTATTTATTTTTGATGTGCACAAATATTTTTATCTTTACTTTGAAATGTTACTTTTGCATTTCGAAAAACCCTTGGGTGGATTCTACTAAATGAAACAAATTGAGACTGACGATATAAAAGGTGTTCTGAAAATGATTTTCGGCTTTGACAAGTTCAAAGGCGAGCAGGAAGAAATCATTGAAAGTCTCCTTGATGGCAAAGATACTTTTGTAATTATGCCGACCGGTGGTGGCAAATCACTATGCTATCAGCTACCGGCTCTGGTATTACCCGGAACCGCTATAATTATTTCTCCGCTTATTGCTCTGATGAAAAATCAGGTTGACAGTATCCGCAATTTTGGTACTGAAAACGGAATTGCACATGTAATGAACTCTTCGCTGAGCAAAGCCGAAATGGCAGAAGTCCACGAAGACCTCTTGTCCGGAAAGACAAAATTACTGTATGTGGCGCCTGAATCTCTCACAAAAGAAGAGAATGTTGAATTTCTTCAGGGCATCGACATTTCTTTTTATGCAGTTGATGAAGCGCATTGCATTTCGGAGTGGGGACACGATTTTCGCCCGGAATACCGACGCATTCGACCCATTGTTGAAGCCATCGGAAAGAATGTTCCCATTATTGCACTCACTGCTACAGCAACTCCAAAAGTGCAGCAGGATATTCTCAAAACCCTGCAGCTTAAAAACCCAAAAGTTTTCATCTCCTCATTCAACAGACCCAATCTTTATTATGAGGTAAGACCAAAATATAAGGATGTCAACAGGGAACTTCTGAAATTTGTAAAATTAAACGAAGGAAAGAGTGGCATTGTATATTGCCTCAGCCGTAAAAAAACGGAAGAACTTGCAGAGTTTCTGCAGGTGAACGGAATAAAGGCTTTGCCGTATCATGCGGGATTGGAAGCAGCTGTACGTCGCCAGAATCAGGATATGTTCCTGATGGAAGAAGTTGATGTAATGATAGCAACCATTGCATTCGGAATGGGTATTGACAAACCCGACATCCGCTATGTGATTCATTACGATATGCCGAAAAGTCTCGAAAGTTATTATCAGGAGACTGGCCGTTCGGGGCGCGATGGCGGTGAAGGTCAATGTGTAGCTTTTTACTGCATTGATGACTTGCAGAAGTTTGAAAAATTTTCAAAAGATAAAGGAGTTGCGGAGCAGGAAATAGCTCAGCATTTACTTCTCGAGACTATTTCATTTGCCGAAAGCTCGGTTTGTCGTCGGAAACAATTACTGCATTATTTCGGCGAAAATTATACACACGATAACTGTCAAAGCTGCGATAATTGCCTGTTCCCACGTGATACATTCGAAGCAGAAGATGATGTTTGTCTGGTACTGGATACAATCGAAGAAACACAGGAACAATTTAAAACGAAAAGTATCGTTGATATCATTCTTGGCAGCAAATCGCCTTCGATGAAACAACTCAGAGCAGAGAAGCTTGAGGTTTTCGGAAAAGGCGGCGAGAAGCCTGAACGATTTTGGAATTCAGCCATCAGGCAAATGTTGATAATGAACTTTATAGCTAAGGAAATCGAAAACTATGGAGTTCTCAAGATAACAGAAAAAGGAAAAGAATTTTTGAATAACCCACATTCAATTATGTTGACGAAAGATCGTAACATCGAAGAAGAAAAAGAAGAAGACGGCCCCAACTCTAGTGAGGGTCGCAGCAGCGGTACTGACAAGGTGCTATTCGCCATGCTCAAAGACCTGCGTAAACAGATTGCCAAAAAGGAAAATCTGCCCCCATTTGTAATTTTTCAGGATCCTTCGCTCGAGGATATGGCCATCCAGTATCCGGTGGCGATGGATGAACTGAAAAATATCACGGGTGTAGGTACCGGAAAAGCAGGCAAGTACGGAGAGCCGTTTTTGAAGCTTATCGCTGGTTATGTCGAAGAAAATGAAATCATCAGGCCGATGGATATGGTAGTGAAATCTACTGTAAACAAGAGCAAACTGAAGGTTTTCATTATTCAGGCCATCGACCGGAAAGTAGCACTTGAAGATCTCGCAGTTTCGAAAAACCTAACTTTCGAAGAATTGCTCGATGAGCTTGAGCGCATTGTTTCGAGCGGGACCCGCATCGACCTGAATTACTACATCAATGAAAACATAGATACGTATCATCAGGAAGAAATTTTTGAATATTTCAGAACTGCCGAAACCGACGCACTTGAAGACGCATTGACCGAACTCGGAGAAAACGAGTTCACCGTTGAGGAAATACGCCTCATGCGCATTAAATTTATGTCGGACATCGGAAATTAAAATCAACTTATGGAAATCAACGAAACAAATCAGGAAAATTGCTGTTCGCCTGATAAAAAAAAGAAATGCTGCTTATGCAGCCCGCAAATGATATTTAATATTGCAGCGGGTCTGTTAATTCTTGTTCTTCTGGTCTTTCAGTTTTACAATCCGTTTTCATCGAAAAGCAGTATTGTAGTGCCTGACGGAGGTTTGAATATTGCTTATGTTGAATCCGATAGCATCATGACACAGTATGAACTGGTCGAGATCCTGAAAGCTGACCTGATGAAGCTGAACGATAGTCTTGATAAGGATTTCACCAAACGTCAGGAAACTTTTCAGGCACGCGTGAACTTGTTCCAGCAAAATGTTCAGAACGGCAAAATTCAGACGAAAGATGAGTACAGTCGCCAGGAATCGGCTCTGGCAGCCGAACAAGAGCAGGTAATGAATTTGCGCGATTCTTATCTTGCCCAGGTTCAGACTAAGCAGTTGGATATGAACAGTCAAATACTGGATTCTATTGTAAGTGTTATTAAAAGATATCCTGAAGAATTCCCCTATGATTATGTTCTCGATTACAACAGCGGAACAGGAATCCTTTATGCGAACGAAAAACTAAATATTACGGTTAAGGTAATCGACCGTTTAAATAAAGAATTCGAAGACTAATGCGAAGTTCAAAGTTTGTTTTATTTTTTGCTGTCATCGTTTTTATTTTGATTTCATGCGGCGGCGATAACACTGTCCGGATGGTTGAGAAAACGTATCCGGATGGAAAAGACAACGTGGTCGTTTATTATTCCGATGATAAGGATCATAAAAAAATAAAAGAAGAAGTATTTTACCAGGATGGCAAACTTCAGTCTGAAGGCGGCTTTCAGGATGATAAGCGCGATGGCGTGTGGCGGGTCTGGTATCAGAACGGCAACATCTGGAGCGAGGGAGAATTTCTGGAAGGAAAAGCCGAAGGATTTCGCAGGGTGTATTACGAAAATGGCAGAATGCGCTATTCTGGTCAGTATAAAAACGATCAGAAGGTTGGTGAGTGGACATTCTATGATGAAAACGGCAGAAAAATTAAAGTCGAAAAATATTAATTGCACAAGGAGGTTGAAATACCTCCTTTTTTTTAATTTTGCAGCATTATGAAAAGAATTCTACTCAAACTCAGCGGAGAATCTCTTGCAGGGAAGCAAGGCTCAGGAATTGATTCAGACATGCTTGCATCGTTTGCAGACGAGATTTCATCGGCAGTTGGCAAAGGTGCAGAAGTCGGTGTTGTGCTTGGTGGAGGAAATATTTTCCGTGGACTGAGTGGCGCAAAGAAAGGTGTGTCGCGCGTTCAGGGCGATTATATGGGAATGCTTGCCACTGTGATTAACAGCCTTGCATTGCAGGACGCGCTGAAACAGCGAGGGATAAATGCTGAAGTGCTTTCGGGAATTGAAATATCGCCCTTATGCAAAAAAATGAGTGGCCCTGCAGCCATTGAGTTGCTGAAGAATAAAACTGTTGTAATAATGGCTGGAGGCACAGGCAATCCTTATTTCACAACGGATTCGGCTGCTGCATTGCGCTCTGTTGAAATTGAAGCAGATGCTTTGCTGAAGGGTACCCGCGTTGATGGCATTTATACTGCCGATCCTGAGAAAAATCCAGGTGCTGTGAAATTCGACAATCTCACTTTTGATGAGGCTTATGAAAAGCATCTCAACATTATGGATATGACGGCTTTCACTTTGTGCAAAGAAAACAATATGCCGGTGATTGTTTTTGATATTCATGGCAAAGGCAATCTGGCAGCCATTCTCGAAGGAAAGAAAATTGGAACAATTGTAACGAACAAATAAGAAGAAAAATTGATATGAGCGACGAATCTGCATTATTACTTGAAGAAGCAAAAGAAGGAATGACCAATGCTGTTGCGCATCTTGATCGCGAGTTGGTCAAAATCCGTGCTGGCAAGGCCAGCCCTTCCATTTTCGATTCAGTCAAAATTGATTTTTACGGAACAATGACCGCGCTTGCTCAGGTTGGAAATATTAATATTCCCGATGCAAGAACCATTGTTATTCAGCCCTGGGACCGCAGTGTTCTTGGCGCTATTGATAAAGCCATCATGGCTGCCAACCTCGGTTTCACGCCGGTGAACAATGGCGAAATTATTCGTATTTCTATTCCGCCGCTCACTGAAGAACGTCGTAAAGAGATGGTGAAGAAAGTGAAGATTGAAGGCGAAAATGCAAAAATTGCAGTGCGGAATGTTCGCCGTAATGTGGTGGACAGTGCACGAAAACTCACCAAGGATGGCATTCCTGAAGATGAGGTGAAAAATCTCGAAAAAGACATTCAGACCTTGACTGACAAAAGCATTGAGAAGATTGACCAGATCATTGCGGTGAAAGAAAAAGATATTATGACCGTGTAGGCAAGACGCATAGGGCATGCGGCATGATGAGCTCAACGCACTCAGGTCGCTTCGCGACGCAGAGAGGTTGGCCTTCAAAGCTCCTTCTCAGAGCTGATTGCTGATTACTGATTACTGACAACTGAAAGCTGCCCGACCCCTTGATTCACCGCTCACTGTTCGCTGATAAGATGCCCGCTTTTCTGCGTGCTAGTACATCAGATGTTTCTTGCTGCTGTTTTTCCAGCCGGCGTCGCTTTTATAATCGGCGAAAAAAATCACAAGGTCCGCGTCGCTTTTGTAATCGCAGAAATAAATAGTTTTGTTCGCATCGCTTTTATAATCGGCGAAGAACCATAATCCATCGTTGCCGCTTGCATCGCTTTTGTAGCTGCATTTATACACTACAAGGTCCGCATCGCTTTTATAATCTGCTACAAATACTTTTACCTGTGCATCGCTTTTGTATGAACAGGAAAAGACCACCTGACTTTTCGCTACCAGAGCGATGGAGAAGAAAATGACGAAGAAAGCTAAAAAGGTTTTCATAGGCTTTGTTTTTTCAAAGATAAAAAAAATTCGCGGCGCAATACCAAAAACAATGCCCGAACAAAAGCCCGGGCACTGATCTCATTTAAACAGGAATATTGTTTATACCTGTGTTATTGCGGGAGGAGTAAATACGCGGGTTTTAAGTTCCCGATCAATCATAAACATGCCCGGGCCTTTACCTTCGGTCATTTTCACTTCGCCGAGTAATGCAGTAGCATTGGCTTCTTCTTCTACCTGTTCTTTCACAAACCATTGAAGCATATTGTTGGTTGCGTGATCTTTTTCAACAATGGCCAGATCTACCAATTTGTGAATGAGAGAAGTCACCAGTTGCTCATGTTTCAGCGTTTCTTCAAAAACCTCGATGGCATTTTTCCATTCTTTTTTTGGTTTTTCAATCGATTTTAACTCAACGCGTCCTCCACGTTCATTAACATAGTCAAAAAACATCATGGCGTGAGCCATTTCTTCCTGAGCCTGAACGCGCATCCAGTTGGCAAATCCGTTCATGTTGACATCGCTGAAATATGCCGACATGGATAAGTACAGGTATGAGGAATACATTTCGGCATTGATTTGCTCGTTCAGCGCTTTTTCCATTTTTTTATTCATAGTATTTTGTGTTTTTTCTGAATTCAAAGATAGAAAATTTTTAAATCGTTCATTCACACGGACCGATGATATAAATCACAAATTGGTTCTGCTTTGAAATCGGATTTGAATGATTGCTGTGTTATCGTTACAGTCGTTACAAATAGATTTCATCCGTCAGCTTTCAGCTCTGAAAAGAAGTCAAAATCAGTGCAAGAGCGAAAAGCATCATGGGTTCTTTTATCTTTCCTCTTTTATCTTTTTCCTTTTGTCTTTTATCTTTATGTGATTTCTTTTATCTTACAAGAGTCACATTTCCCCTCTTCACCACCGTCTCGCCATTCAATAAAACAGCCTCCACATAATACGTGTACACCGCCTGTGGTGCGGGTTCGCCGCGGCAGGTGCCATCCCAGCCACACTCAAAGCTTGTCACACTGAGCGGAGTCGAAGTGCGGCAAGAAAAGACTTCTTCGCCCCAGCGATTGAAAATTCTGAACGCTGTTAATTCCTGCACATAGCTGCTGCGCACATACAGCACATCGTTCTGGCCATCGTTGTTGGGTGAAAAAATATTGGGAACAAAAACCGGATTTTCGCAATCAATCACTTCCACCGTGACTGTATCAAAATGTTCCTGCACATATTCATCTACTACATAGAGCGCATAAACAGTGGTTTTCTGAGGTATCACCGTAGGACGTGGAATACTGTCATTATCTAAGCTAGCGCTATCACCACTTACCACGTTCCAATTAAAAGTGCGCGCAGTGTTTTCATCCCAGCCCAGCGTGGTTTCTTCGCCCTTGCACAGGCTGCGGTTTTCGCCCGCCTCGGCTTCGTAGTAGAAACCGGTGCAGTCGTATAGGGAGGCCATGTCTATGAAAAGACCACTGGCATATCGCCAGCAAGGAGGATAAGAACAGTCATATTCTGGTGGATATAAATTCCCGAATGAATAGGGTTTTTGTGATTCAAAAGTGCCAAATGTAATATACTTCTCGCCGCCGCTAGCCGTGAATTTCCCGTTGAACAAAACCCAACAAGACGTATCTCTGAAAAATTCGCCGAAATGAATGACCAATTGCGGGATGCTGTCAATGGTTGGCCATGGTGTGTAATAATTCGTTTTGCTGAAAAATACTCCAATCTGATCTAAAAGCAAATCAAAATATTCAGACTGATTTAGATAAAAACTCAAACAGTATGTTCTACCAGGTTCAAGGGGTTGAGTCAGATCACCAATTATTGATTCATCTTGACGTGTAGTATCATATCCAATATAATATGCAAAAGATGCAAAAAAATAATATGCATAACCTGATTTTGGCCATTGAATTCCTCGATAATTGCTTGGTAGACAACAAGAATATGGCCACCAAGAAAAATAACAAGGATTAGAGTCTCCAACTATATAGTCTGGAGAACCGGAATGCGGGGATCGCCAAAATTTTGGAATTCTTTCAAACGAATCGCAAAAGTTTGGAGGAATAGAAGGCAACAAAACACTGTCATATTCCTCCATAGAAGGATCGACAACAAGATTGATTTGCGCTTTTGAATTAAAAGCGACCGTTAAAAATAATATGAATAGAATCTTTTTCATGAAAAAAAATGGGGGAGAGAAACGACCCTCCCCCGGATTAATTTTACCGGACTATCACCAATCGTTTAGTCAGAGAGTAATTTTCTTTGTTTGCCGAGAACAAATATACACCATTGTTGAGATTTGACACATCAATGGTTTCATAAATATTTGTGGCCAGGATGCCGGAAGCAAATACCGATTGACCGTCTAGACTGATGATCTTCCAGTTCCAGTTTTCCTCGGATTGTGAAACAACACCCACTGAAATCTGATTGGATGCAGGATTGGGTGATACTGATAGCAATACTTCATCTTCGACTTCAATCACAGTTCCATCAGTCATTGAACGTGAATTCACCGAATCCATCATGTTTATTGTTCCGTAATCAATGGTGGTATTTTGAATCAAAGAGATAATATCCTGCGGATTCAGTTTTTTACCTGAGTTAATAAGCAAATAAAAATGCGCCCCGCAAGAGCGCATTTGAATTGAAATATAGAAGTGTTCTTAATCGGGTCGGGGAAAATTAATCTACATTGTCGTGCAGAAACGAGTTGTTTTCTCTTATTTCGGGCTTATTGCTGCCGTTTTCGCCCAAAGTGAACCTGCTGACTATTTTTTCATCTGAAGGATTCTCTGGCGTCAGATTTACGCCTCTGCGTGCATAGGCAGGAACCTGTTCAATTTCGTCGAGGCTGGTTACTTTCGGATTGGTGAAATTGAAATTCTTCAGACTTTGCATGCGGTCGTCCTGTAGCTCGGGTCTGATTGCAGGCTGAAGATGTTCTTCATGATTGTTTTCGGCTGGAGCAATATCAAGGATGACCTGCTGTTGCATGGGCTTAACTTCAGGTTCCGTTGAGAAAAAACTTATCGGATTGTTTTCCTGAACTGGTTCCTGATTCAGCTGAATGGTAATTTTCTCGGCAGGTTGTTCAACCATTGGCGTTATTGGAATAACGGGCGGCTGATAACTATTGAATACAGATTTTTCTTCAACGGGTTTTACTACAACCTTCATCTCCATCTCTGGTTCTGCCATCGGAGGCTCCGGTTTCACGTCGTGTTGCAGCGTGATCACCTGAGGTTCTTCGGTAACAGATTTTACGGGCGATCCGGTTTTGCTGAAATTGGTTGCAACAACAGTTACTGAAACGCTGTTGCCAAGCGACAGATCAGAGCCAGTGCCCCAGATAACCTCAGCAGTTGAGCCGGCAGCATTCTGAATAAAATCAGAAATGTCGCTGACTTCGTCCATTGAGACTTCGTCCTCGCCACTGGAAATGAAAAGCAGAACATTGCGTGCACCATAAATTTCATTGTCGTCGAGCAGCGGTGAATTGAGAGCAAGTTCCACCGCTTTTTGTGCGCGGTCTTCGCCTTCGGCAATACCTGTACCCATAATGGCGATACCACTGTTTTTCATGATGGCCTTGACATCTTCAAAGTCAACATTCATGTAGCCCGGGATGGTAATAAGTTCTGAAATACCCTTGGCTGCGACCGTGAGAATATCATCGGCTTTGCAGAATGCTTCGCTGAGTTTCAGATTGCCGTAATGTTCGCGAACTTTATCGTTGTTGATGATGATGAGGCTATCAACATATTTGCGCATTTCTTCTATTCCCTGACTGGCTTGATTTTTACGCTTTCCACCTTCGAAACCGAAGGGTGTAGTTACGATTCCTACAGTCAGAATATCGAGTTCTTTAGCTACCTGTGCAATCACAGGTGCCGCACCGGTTCCGGTTCCGCCACCCATGCCGGCAGTGATGAAAACCATCTTGGTGTTTTTTGAAAGAATATCGCGGATATCATCAGCATTTTCAAGAGCAGCGTTACGACCAATTTCAGGTGAGTTTCCTGCACCGCGACCTTCTGTAAGGCCAGCGCCAATCTGAAGTTTAGAGGGCACAGGACTGGTTCCGAGTGATTGAAGATCGGTGTTGCAAATGACGAAATCAACGCCGTTGATTCCTTGTTTGAACATGTGGTTCACCGCGTTGCTGCCACCACCACCAACGCCAAATACTTTGATGATGGTCGGAAGATTTTGGGCATCTTCAAATTGTATATGAATACTGTTTTCCGGTTCCGACATATTACAGATTAATTTAATGGGTAAAATTAGTTTTGTTTGTCTTATAATTTCAGCAGTAGGCAAAAAACTTATCAACAGCTGTTCGACGAAAATTGTTAATTACTCAACTGATGTTTTCATCGAAAAAGTTCATTCCACCGCGGAAAATTTTCTTGATAAATCCGCCCCTTTCTCTCTTGCCCTGGTTTGGAATTATTTTCTTTGAATTTGACTGAGAAGCAAGCGAGTTCTCAATTCCGTTGAGCACAAGCCCGATGCAGGTTGCATACATCGGCAGCAGCAGTTCCTTATCAACGTTGGCAGACAAATGTTCACTCGGATATCCGATGCGTGTTTCATGGCCAGTGATGAACTGACAGAGCTGTGCGATATCTTTCAATTGCGCACCGCCGCCTGTGAGTACAATGCCTGCAATTAGCCTGCGATCGTAGCCTGAATTTTTTATTTCGTAATTTACAAATTCAATGATCTCCTCCATGCGTGACTGAATGATGCGTGCGAGATTTTTCATTGAAATTTCTTTGTGCGGGCGACCTTTCAATCCTGGAATTGAAATATAGATTTCATCTTTCACCTCGTTGGCCAGGGCTGATCCATGCTTCACTTTGAGAGTTTCCGCATAACTTTTCAGTATCGAACAACCTTCTTTAACATCTTCTGTAACGATGTCTCCACCCAATGGAATAACAGCCGAGTGACGAATGATGCCGTCCTGGAAAATGGCTATATCAGTGGTCCCGCCGCCGATGTCGACAAGTGCTACACCTGCTTCTTTTTCTTCTTCGCTAAGTACTGAATATGAGCTGGCGATAGGTTCCAGCACCATATCGGACATTGAAATATCAGCACGCGTAATGCATTTTTCGATATTCCGTGCTGCCGTGATCTGTCCGGTGATGATGTGAAAGTTTGCTTCGAGCTGCACGCCGGCCATTCCCACCGGGTCTTTGATGCCCTGCTCACCATCGACAATGTATTCCTGTGGAATCACGTGAATGATCTCTTCGCCCGGAGGCATCACGAGTTTGTACATGTTCTCAATCAGCCGTTCAACATCTTCCTGACCGATTTCAGATTCAGTGTTGTCGCGGATAATGCTGCCTCTGTGCTGCAGGCTTTTGATGTGCTGGCCTGCAATTCCGACATTCACGGTGCGGATATTCACATTGCTTTTTGCTTCAGTGATTTCAACCACTTTTTTTATCGCTTCGACGGTTTTTTCGATATTGGCCACCAGACCGCGTTTCACGCCCAGCGACTCTGTTTTCCCGTATCCCAGAATTTCGAGTTTGCCGTGTTCATTCTGATAACCGACAATCATGGCGATTTTCGTTGTCCCGATGTCGAGACCGACCATTATTTCGTGATTTTCGTTCATATATCGTTTTCTTTTTTTGTCTCGTTGGTTTCGTACACTTTCTTAATTGCTACCACCTGGTTGTGAAAGCGGATGTCAAAGCTTTTGTACTTGTTGAAGTTTATGGTGCTGTAACCTTTTTTGTAGAAATGATGAAGGTTACGAAGTTTTATTCTTAATCCATCAACGTCGCCAAGAATAATATTCTGATTTCCGATAACTGGAATCAACTCGTAATGCGCGTTGTCGACAACATAAATCTGTGTGATCAGCCGGGTGAGAAACGTGTCTTTTGAAATCTCTGCAGCAATCAAAAACACTTTATGCATGGTCGTTAATACTCTGGTCTGGTCATAAGTTACTGAGTCGAAATGTTGATAAGACTGCGACGGAAGGAAACGCTCCTGAATGTTTCCTGCAGCTACAATCAGGCCTGGAGAAGCGCCTCTGTTCAATGGCAGCATTTTGCCTTCTGAATCAATAAAAAACGATTCGTTTTTCTGATTGAAAACCCGAAGGATTGGCTTTCGCTGCAGAATATCCACAGTCAGACTTGCATCGATATTAATAAACGCATCTGCAGTCAGCACATAAGGATTTGTGCGGGTAATATTTTCAATCCATTCCAGATCAATTTCTCCTACCTGCCGCTTGGTCAGAGAATCGTATCCCTGTGAAATCAAACCACGCACTTCTTCTTCAGTCACCAGCTCGGGACCTCCCTGTGTGTTGATGATGATATTGACCTGACTGATTTTTTGCTTTTTAAAATTATCTTTCGACAATTTGAGAAGCACCAGCACAGCAATGATGACAAGCGACAGGATCAATATTTTGTAGACCGGCTTCATGATTGTTCAATGCAGGATTTAATGGTTGCTATATGTGCGTCGATATCTCCGGCTCCGATGGTAAGCAAAATGCCGTCAGCACAGACCTCTGCGATTTCAGGAATTCTGTTGTAGGGAATATATTTTTTTTGATCATTTGGAATCAGCTTCAGAAGCCAATCCGAATCAATACCCGGGAGCGGCTTTTCTCTGGCGGGATAAATGTCGGTAACAACCGGCACATCAAGTTTTGCAAGCGATTTTCCAAATTCAATTCCGAAATCACGTGTGCGTGTGAAAAGATGCGGCTGAAAAATTCCGGTGATTGTTTTGTTAGGATATAACTCCCGAATGGTGTTGATGAGTGCATCAATTTCTGCCGGATGATGAGCATAGTCATCGTAATAGATTATTCTGTCGTTTTTTGCAACCAGCTCCAGGCGCCGTTTTACGCCGGGGTATGATTCGAGCGCCTGTGCTATTTGTGCCGGATTGCAGCCTGCAATGTGCAGTGCCGCGAATGCAGCAGTTGCATTCTGAACATTATGTCTGCCGGCGGCAGGCAAATGAATTCCGCCTTCCAGCAATTGATTGTCGAGATAAACGTCGAATGCAAAACAGCCGCTGCAGACATGTATGTTTCGTGCTGAATAGCCCTTGACATTTTTAAAGCCGTATAGAATTGAGTTCGAAGGTAAAGTTAGTTTGTCTTTATCCGTATCGTCAAAAACGAGAACGTGCCCACCGGAATTTGTCTGCGCTGCAAAATCAGAAAACGATTTGTGCAATTCTTCTATTTTTCCGTAGATGTCAAGATGGTCAGCATCAATGGCATTTATGATAGCGATATGCGGATGGAGCGCAAGGAAGGATCGATCGTATTCGTCGGCTTCGGCAACAGCCCATTCTGCATTTTCGTGAAGAAAAATATTTTTATTGTATCCGCTCATAACACCACCAACAAAGCCAAGAAAAGGTTTCCCGATGTGTTCCATGGAATGTGCAATCATGGCCGAGATGGTGGTTTTACCGTGAGTGCCTGCAACTGCAATTGATTTCAGCGAGTTGATAACTTCGGCAAGCATTGCCGAGCGTTTGATTACAGGCAAATTGTACTGTCGGATAAATTCCCATTCTTCGAAATCAGCCGGTATTGCAGGAGTATAGACCACTATGTCAGCATCAGCCGGAACAGCAGTATTGTCAGCATTGTAGTGAACGCAGATTCCTTCAGCTTCAATCGCGCGTGTCAGCGGCGTTGATGTTTTATCATACCCGGAGACTTTCACGCCATTCATATTGAAATAGCGTGCGAGCGCACTCATGCCGATTCCGCCAATGCCCAGAAAATATGCAATATGTATATTCTTAACGTTCATTCAGTTTCTTTTCCCGGAGTTCAACAATTTTTTTCGCAATACTTTTTGCCGCATCGGGCATGGCAAGTTGTTTCAGGTTTTCACACATTTCACTTCTTGTTTTTTTATCATCAAGGAGCGAAAATAATGTTGTGCTAAGCGTTTCACGAGCCGCATCGTCTTTCACCAGCAGCGCTGCGTTGCGGTTGACAAAAACCATCGCATTTTTTGTCTGATGATCATCGGTAACATTGGGCGATGGAATAAATATGACGGGTTTGGCAACGGCTGCAATTTCTGAAACGGCTATTGCTCCTGCTCTGGAGATAATAACATCTGCTGCAGCATACGCCTGCGGCATTTCATAAATGAATTCCTGAACAACAATGTTTTTGTTTTTTTCGAAATCAATTTTATTACATGATTTGTATGAATAGGACTTTCCGGTTTGCCATATAATCTGGTAATCTCTTGAAATGATTTCAGGAATCATTGAGCAAACTGTTTCGTTGATTGTCCTGGCTCCGAGGCTACCACCAATGGCCAGAATTGTTGTTTTATCCGGATCGAGTCCGAAAAACTTTCTTCCATCTTCCGATGAAATACTTTGCGAAAATATTTCACTGCGGATTGGATTTCCGGTAAGTGTAATTTTTTCCGCACTGAAAAACTGTTCCATGCCGGGGTACGCAACGCAGATAGAATCTGCTTTTTTTGAAAGTATTCGGTTGGTGAGACCCGGAAAAGAATTCTGTTCCTGAAGTAAAGTTGGAATACCCATTTTTGCTGCTTTGCGCAAAACCGGACCACTGGCATATCCTCCGAAACCAGCTACCACATCGGGCCTGAACTGTTTCAGAATTTTACTTGCTTTCAACAGACTCATTGTAATTTTGAAAGGAACTACAAAATTTTTCAAAGTAATTTTACGCTGAATCCCTTGTATTGGAAGGCCGATGATTGGGTAGCCATGATGCGGTACTTTTTCCATCTCCATTCTTTTTTCTGCTCCGATAAAAAGGATTTCTGCATCGGGAAGCATGTCGCGCAAGGCATCGGCTGTAGCCAGCGCCGGGTAGATGTGCCCACCGGTACCACCAGCCGAGAATATGAATTTAGGCTTTTGTGTTTTCATTTGAAATTTCCTTTTTTTCTTCTTCTTCTTTGTTCCGGCTCACACTCAAAATAATTCCAAGCGAAATACAAGTAAACCAGATGGAAGTACCACCCATGCTGACCATGGGTAATGGCTGGCCTGTAACCGGTAGCAGATTGACAGCTACGCCCATGTTAATGAGTGCCTGGAATACAATCATGATGGTGAGACCGATGGATAGAAATGCGCCAAAGGATCCCGGACTACGGGTCGCAATGCGAATTCCGCGATATAATAAAATCAGGTAGAGCAATAAAACAAATATTCCTCCAAATAATCCCCATTCTTCAACCAGTAAAGCATAAATGAAATCGGAGTAGGGATGTGGCAGAAAATTTCTTTGAGTTGAGTTTCCAGGTAATTTACCTGTTATTCCGCCATTGGCAATGGCGATTTTTGATTGCAGAGCCTGATAGTCGCCTTCATCTTCTTCGTCTGAAAAGAAAGACTCAATGCGGTTTGCCCAGGTGCCGGTACGACCTTTCCCGGGTGACTGCATAATTATGAGCACCGCCAGAGCACCGATCACTATTAGAATTCCAAGCGCTGCACCAATGTATTTTATAGGTACGCGGCCGATAAACATAATGATCATAGCTGTTCCAAAAACAAGAACCGCTGTTGAAAGGTTGGCCGGAAAAATCAAAACAGTTACGAGTGCAATCGGCCAAATGATTGGAACAAATGAATTTCTGAAATCGTCAATTTTATCCTGTTTGAGTGCCAGCGATCGTGCAAGGAAGAGGATGACCGCCAGTTTCGCAAGATCGGAACTTTGAAAGCTAATGCCAATGAAGGGAATTGTAAGCCAGCGACTGGCATCGTTTACGTTTGTCCCTTTTACCAAAGTGTAGAACAAGAGAGGAATTGAGAGAATAAAAAGCAACTGCGCAATTCGTGAAAACCGGGTGTATTTGATATTATGAATTAGATACATAATGAACAATCCGGTGACAATAGTGAAAACATGTTTTAAAAGATAATACTCTGTATTCCCGCCCTGATACCTGAATGCCAGAGACCCGGTGGAACTGTAAACACTGAGTATGGAGAACAGACTCAGCAGGAGTACAATTATCCAGACTACTTTATCACCTTTTATATGTTCAGAGAAAAACTTCATTTTTATAATTCGCGAATGGCGTTTTTGAATTGTTTTCCACGGTCTTCGTAATTCTCGAATAAATCAAAACTGGCGCAAGCGGGCGACATTAATACTACATCTCCCGGATTTCCGAGCTGATATGCTGCATTAACAGCCTCTTCCATTGTGTGAGTATCGGCAATCACTTCAACATACGGGCTGAATGTTTCAATCAGCTTTCTGTTGTCGGCGCCCAAACAAACCAATGCTTTCACTTTGTTTTTCACAAGTTCAAACAGACAGTCGTACTCATTGCCTTTATCAGTGCCTCCGGCAATCCAGATAATCGGCGTTTTCATGCTTTCCAGCGCATACCAGGTCGAATTTACATTGGTGGCTTTGCTGTCGTTCCAAAACGCAATACCGTGCACCTTAACCACAAACTCAAGCCGGTGTTCCGTTTTCTGGAAAGTCTGAAAGCTTTTTTTCAATGTTTCTTTTCTGAATTCAAACAGTGTGGAAGCAACCGATGCAGCCATGTTGTTGTTCAGATTGTGTTTTCCCTGCAGTGCAAGAGTTTCAATTTTCATGTAGTTGGTTTTATTTAGCGCAGTTTGAGAGTTACAATGGTTAGAATGGCAGCGAAGATGCTGACAATGATAAAGCGGTTGACTATTTTCACTTCGTTCAATCCTTTTTTGTGATAATGATGATGAATCGGCGACATAAGAAATACACGGTGAGAAGATGCATATTCATAACCGAATCTTTTTTTGCGATATTTGAAAACTGTAGTCTGAATGATGACGGACAGCGATTCGATAACAAATACAAAACAAAGAATCGGAATCAGTAGTTCTTTGCGGATCATGATGGCAAATACGGCGATGATGCCTCCGATGGTGAGACTTCCGGTGTCGCCCATAAACACCTGAGCCGGATATGAATTGTACCAGAGGAATCCGATCATGGCTCCAACAAAGGCGCTGATGTAGATGGTGAGCTCTCCTGAATTTGGAATATACATTACGTTCAGATAATCGGCAAAAATGAAGTTGCCGGAAATCCAGGCCAGGAGCCCAAGTACAATTCCCACAACGGCGGACGTTCCCGCCGCAAGTCCGTCCATCCCATCGGTCAGATTGGCTCCGTTCGAAACTGCGACAATGATGAACATGATGATCGGAATAAAAATTAGCCAGCCCCACTTTGTAGCTGCATCGCCCATCCAGCTTGTGAGAACACTATAATCAAATTCATTGTCCTTGACAAATGGGATGGTGGTTTTGAGCGATTTTATTTCGTCGGTTCTGAAAAAGTCAGCAGCTTCTTTTTTGCAATCTTTGTTGAGTACATCAGCTTCGGTGAGGTGTTGCGACGTGTCGACTTTTTCGCGAATCACAATGCTGTCATTGAAATACATTACGAAACCCACAATCAGTCCCAGTCCCAGCTGTCCGAGAATTTTAAATTTTCCGTGCAGCCCTGCTTTGTTTTTTCGAAACACTTTGATGTAATCATCCGCAAAACCAAGGGCCCCAAGCCATACCGTTGCGAGCAGAATCACAATAATATAAATATTGTGAAGTTTTGCAACAAGCAATGTAGGAATCAGAATCGCCGCAAGAATGATGATACCACCCATGGTTGGAGTACCTTTTTTCTGCATCTGGCCTTCGAGTCCGAGATCGCGTATGTCTTCGCCGATTTGATTTTTCCGAAGAAAATTAATAATGCGTTTACCGAAAACAAGAGATATCAAGAGCGAGAGAGCCGCAGCCAGAGCGGCGCGGAACGACAGATACTGAAATACTCCTGCTCCGGGGAAATCGTACTGCTTGTCAAGAAAATCAAACAAATAGTAGAGCATATCTTTACATTTTTAAAAATTCGTTCAACTGTTCGGCATCATTGAAATGATTTCGGACGCCGTTTATTTCCTGATAGGTTTCGTGACCTTTGCCGGCAACAAGTATGATGTCACCTTTTTTTGCCAGCATACACGCGGTCTTTATGGCTTCGCGCCGGTCGGTAATGCAAACCACTTTTTTCATTTCCGAAATATCAATACCGTTTTTTATTTCGTTGATGATTGTTGCTGGATCTTCGGTGCGGGGATTGTCGCTGGTGATAATAACTTTCTGACTATATCGCGCCATCATTTGTCCCATCAGCGGACGCTTGGTTTTATCGCGGTCTCCGCCTGCACCGGCAACAGTAATTATATCACCACCACCTTCATTCACTTCTTCGATGGTGGATAAAACATTTTTTAGAGCATCCGGTGTGTGAGCGTAGTCAACAACGCCCGTAATACCTGATTCAGTCCTGATTACATTGAATCGTCCATCCACTTCATCGAGCGAACTCAGGGTGATGAGCGCATCTTCTTTTGTCATTCCGCAAAGAACAGCGGTTGCAAAAATGGCGGTGAGATTATAAGCGTTGAATCTTCCAACCAGCTTGAACCATGCTTCTGTACCGTTGATGCTGAGCCCTAACCCAGTGATGGCGTTGTGAATTATCTTTGTTTTAAAATCAGCCGGACGATTCAATGCGTAGCTGTAGCATTTTGCTTTGCTGTGCTGCACCATCACTTTCCCGTTTACATCATCATTGTTGTACAACGCAAATGCTGTTGTTGGAAGATGATCGAAAAAGAGTTGTTTTGCCTTCAGATATTCGGCAAAAGTGCCGTGATAATCCAGATGATCGTGCGTAAGATTTGTGAATATACCTCCTGTGAATTTCAGTCCGTGTATGCGTCCCTGAATAACAGAATGCGAGCTTACTTCCATGAAACAATATTCACAATCAGCATCAGCCATTTCGCGCAGCATGCGGTTTAGTACAAGTGCATCGGGAGTGGTATGTGTGGCAGGATATTCCTTGCCCGGAACAATGTAGCGGATTGTTGAAATCAGCCCTGACTTAATTCCGGTTTTATTGAATAATTCAAATAGAAGGGTGGCTGTGGTAGTTTTACCATTGGTCCCGGTAACGCCAATAAGATTGAGTTGAGCCGAAGGATTACCATACCAGTTGGAAGCAACCTGAGCATAGGTTTCATTGCCGTTTTCAGTATTAATAATGGTAATTCCTTCAAGTTTATCTGCCGGAATATCTGTACAGACAATGGCCACTGCACCTGCCTTTATGGCGTCAGAAATAAAACTGTGTCCATCGGTTTTTACGCCTTTGAGTGCGAAAAACACAAATCCTTTTTTGACATCGCGGCTCGAGGAAGTCATTCCTTTCACGTTGATGTCATCGCGTCCGTGAACAACACGGGCATCAGTGCTAGTCAATATTTCGTGTAGCTTCATCATCGCGGACCAAGCGTTAGTTTAACTTTCATTCCTTGTCTGATGGGTGTTCCGGGTTCAGGAGACTGTGATGCAACCCAGCCTTTACCGCTAAGTGAGACCACCGCGCCTTTGCTTTCAAGATAGGCGATCGCGTCCGGAGCTGCCATTCCACGCAGGTTTATGAGTCTGGCTTTGTCGGGATTGCTCACTCTGTAAGTGAGAGAATCAGAACCCGGATTAATATACACCAGATCATCATTTTCGGCTTCTACTTTACTTTTAAGACTTACGCCAAGCTCCATATACATGTCGATGGCTTTGCTGTAAGCCGAATATATGCAGCCCGGTTCGTTTTTCACAGGAGTATCAACAGTATCTTGCTGCCGCATTTCAACGCGGGTTGCATAAATTTTTTCAGCAATTTCAAGAAAGACCGGTCCGGCGACTGAACCTCCGTAGTATTGTCCTTTTTTTGGTTTGTTTACAACCACAATGCAGGAATAGCGCGGATTGTCGGCCGGGAAATAGCCAACAAAGGATGCGAAATATTCAGGTCCCTCATTGTTTTTATAGCCGCCGGAAGAGGCAATTTGCGCCGTGGCTGTTTTACCTGCAATCGGGAATACTGCATTTTTAAGATTTGTTGCAGTGCCTCTCAGAACCACGCCTTCAAGCAGTTCCTGTGCCAGCTTAATGGTTTTTTTGCTGGCAATTGATTTATTGAGAACAACCGGTTCGAATTTTTGCACGGTTTGTCCGGCATACTGCAGCTCTTTTACAAACATTGGTTTCATCAGTGCTCCGTCGTTTGCCACTGCGTTATATATGGCCAGAATCTGCATGGGGGTCATTCGGAGTTCATAGCCGATTGACATCCAAGGTAGGCTGGTTGCAGACCATGTTTTATCGCTTCTGCTTTTTATATAGGGCTGACCTTCACCCTTGAGTTCAAGTCCAAGGGTTTTGTTGATTCCAAGTTTATACAGCCCGTCAATGAATTGCTGAGGATTTGAACCATATGCTTTTACAATCGTACTCGAAATTCCAATGTTTGATGATAGTTCAAAAGCTTGTCTGATTGTGATGGTCCCATGGCCGCCTTTGTGCGAGTCGGTCATCACTTCTTTTTTACCGTAACGGAATGAACCGTCGCCTGTATTCACCTTGTCTTCGAGGTTTACTTTTCCATCTTCGAGAGCAACCAGCATTGACATTAGTTTGAAACTGGATCCGGGCTCAAAGGCTTCACCTATGGCGTAGTTGTATGATTCAGCATAAACTCCGTCGGGCATTCGCTGAAGATTGGCAATGGCCTTCACTTCGCCGGTTTTCACTTCCATAAGAATGACGGAACCGTGATGCGCTTCGTGTTTCTCAAGATGTGTGGCAAGCGCTGTTTCTGCTACATCCTGCAGATGAATATCAATGGTTGTTACTACGTCTTTTCCATCCTGCGGAAGTATGTCGGCTTTGTCATCAACAGGAACCCAGTTTTGTCCCGAAACACGCTTCATGAGCTGCTTCCCATCGGTGCCGCGCAGCTCTTTTTCATAGGCCCCTTCGATTCCTACCGGGAAGTTGTCGCGGATATATCCGATGGTTCGTTTGGCAAGGAAACCGAAAGGCATTTCGCGGCGGTCGTTCTGCACAACGATGAGTCCACCGCGGTATCTGCCAGCGTTAAAAACGGGAAATGACGCCACTTCTTTCATGTCGAAGAAATCAAGATTTCTTGCAATGCGGAAATAGCGGTTGTTTTGAGCTCTTTGGTTTTTCAGCAGGGTCTTGTATTCTTCGGCAGATTTGTCTTTGAAGAATTCGCTCATGTGTTTGCTCAGCGCAGCAATGCTGTCTTTGAAAAGTTTTTCATCAATTGTTTTGGGGCTGAGATCGACAAACAGATCAAAGCGTGGAACCGAGGTTGCAAGCAGGCTTCCGTCATCGGCAAGAATATTTCCACGTCGCGCCTGGATGTCGACAAATTTCACTGAAAGATTTTGCGCTTTTTGCCGCAGTTCTTCCCCTTCGACAAACTGAATGTGAATCAGCTTGTAGATGATGGCGATGGTAAAAATTCCCGACAGAGCATAAATCAGAAATGCTCTGCTGAAAACCGTTTTATTAACTGTAGTATCTTTTTTACTCATCTTCCGTCTTTTGAACAAATATTTTTCCCGGGGGCGTATGGGATGGAAATATGTTTTCGGGTTTCAGTTTATCACTCAGTTTGCTGATATTGGTTCCCGTCATCAGCCTGGTTTTCGATGAAATGTATTCGCTGCGCAGCTCAATCATTTCCGACTTATATTGCTCAATTCTGAAAACCGTTTTTTCACCGTAATAGGCGTTGGCTATGTAAAGCATGAAAAGAAAAAACACGAAGAGAATGAACGGAAGCTGACGAATCAGCCCTTCTTTTTCGAGGAAGCTGCCAGTCAAAATCGAACCTGCCGAAAACCTGCCTTTCCGCTGCTCTTTTTGAGCTCCGGATTTGGGTTCTTCTTTTTCCCTCATTTCATTTGATATGTTTTTCTTCTCTTTCATATTTTTTCGGCAACTCTCAGTTTTGCGCTTCGGCTGCGCGGGTTTTCGTTTAGTTCTTCTTCTGAGGGTGTCAGTGCTCCGCGTGAAATGTCTTTCCACATCAGGTCTTTGCGTCCCATGATGTTTTCGGCAAATGAATCGTTTGTTTTTTGCGATTTCAAAAACGATTTCACCATGCGGTCTTCGAGCGAGTGATAGGAAATAACAACCAGCCGTCCGCCTGGTTTGAGACAATCGTAACTTTGTTTCAAAAATTCGGAAAGGGCCTCCATTTCATGATTTACTTCGATACGCAAAGCCTGAAAAACCTGAGCAAACAAGCTGTTTTCACGGCCGGGGCGCGCAAATCGGGAAAGGATATCCACTAACTGGAAAGTAGTTTCAACTTGTTTTTCGGTGCGCGCTTTTACAATGGCGTTCGCTATTTTCCAGGCCTGATCTACTTCGCCGTAATTTCTGAGTACTCGAGTAATTTCTTCGGTGCTGTATTCGGCAATAATTTGTTGAGCATTAAACTCTGAAGCTGTGTTCATGCGCATGTCGAGCGGAGCGTCGAAACGGAACGAAAAACCGCGCTCCGGTGTTTCGATGTGATGGCTCGAAATACCAAGATCGGCCAGAATACCGTCCACGGGCAAAGCATCGTAATAGCGCAGAAAATTGCGGAGGAACCTGAAGTTAGAGCGAATGACTGTGATATTTGGGTGTCCTTCGAAGCCATTTACTGAATCTTCGTCCTGATCGAAACCATACACGTGCCCGGTTGTCAGCTGCTTTGCAATCATCAGCGAATGTCCGCCTGCACCGAATGTGACATCGGCATACCTGCCGTCGCTTTTCACAGACAGGTAATCAATACTTTCTTTGAGTAAAACACTTACGTGATGCGTCATTTTTTTATTCCGGGCTGCTGGCAGCATTTCCCATAACATCCTCTGCCAGAGTCGGAAAATCGGCGGATCCGCCGGCGATGAACGCTTCGTAATCGGCTTTCGACCAGATTTCGAGCCGGTCGATGGCCGAAGCAAGAACTAAATCCTTCGAAATGCCGCTGAAGACCATAAGGTCTTTGGGTATCAGCAATCGGCCGCCATCGTCGATATTCACCACGCGGGAGCCAGACATAAACAAACGGATAAAGTCATTGTTTTTCTTAACAAAGCGGTTCAGCCGGGCAATTCCTTCGGTTTCTCTGGCCCAGGTTGATTGTGGAAAAAGCTCAATACACTTGTAAAACACACTCCTTTTCATGACAAACGCCTCGGAGGCCTCACCCGCAAGCTGTTTCCGCAGGGACGCCGGAAAAACGAACCGCCCCTTCGAATCTGCTTTTAAGTCATATACTCCGATAAACGCTGCCATTTCAGGATTTTAATGTGTAAAGTAAAGAAATCTTCCCCACTTTTAGCCACAATTAGCCACTTTGTTGATAACTTTTTACTTATTTAAGGGAAAAAGGTTACAAAGAATTTTTAAAACATTGAAAAACAGATAGATGTAAAATGTGTTTTTGTGGGGAATCCCCTAAAACGGTGAATAACTCACTCAAACGCTGATGTGGTCGGAAGTTTTTACATTTGCAGAACAAAACCGGGATTATGGAAGTTCAGAGTAATCGAATTGAAAACGGATCGCTGATCATCAGTGAAAGAACCATTGATGTAAGGCAGTTGGTGCGTGACAAGAATCCGCGTCTGGAGAGGCTTTTGCCTGGATGTATTATTCGCTACCTGCGGAAAATTTTGCATGAAAAGGAAATCAACGAAACACTGTTTTTAAACCGCGAGAAGAAGGGTATTGAGCTGGTAAACGCAGTGTTGAAAGATTTTGGTGTAAGCATCAACATCAATGGAATTGAGAATCTCAATAGTCAGCAGCGTTTTTTACTGGTTGCCAATCACCCGTTGGGTGGCCTCGATGGACTTGCTCTAATTGAGACGGTGGGCAGAGTTAAACCTCCCATCCGTTTTCCGGTGAATGATTTTCTTCTTTATCTGCCCAATATGCGGGAGTTGTTTATTCCGATAAACAAAGTAGGTGGGCAATCCTCGTCCGGAGTGAGAGCGCTGGAAGAAGCCTTCGCTTCCAATGACAATATTCTGTATTTCCCTGCCGGTCTGGCTTCCAGAAAAATCAAGGGAAAAATTGTTGACCTTGAGTGGAAAAAAACATTTGTGCAGAAAGCCAGACAGCATCAGAGGGCTGTGATTCCAGTGCATGTGAGCGGACAAAATTCAAAAAGGTTCTACCGGATAGCCAACTGGCGCAAACGATTGGGCATAAAACTCAATATCGAAATGATGTTTTTGTCTGATGAAATGTATCGTCAGAAAGGACAAACGATAACAATAACCTTTGGCAATCCGATTCCGTACACATTCTTTGATAAAAGCAAAAAAGACATTGAATGGGCAGATTTTGTGAAACAAATTGTGTACAGTCTGCCACAAAATGATTAATTTTACCACCTTGTTTTGTTTTTTGTACATAGGGATATTATGAAGCCGCTGATAGACAAAGTTTCACGCGAAGATATACTCAGAGAACTCTCTCCTGAGCGCTTTGTCCGTTATACAAATTTCGGTCATAACGAGATTTATATTTTTCTTGGCGATGATGCTCCGGCATTAATGACGGAAATTGGCCGGCTGCGTGAAATTGCTTTCCGCGAAGCAGGTGGTGGTACCGGCGAGCCTGTAGATATTGACGAATTCGACAAAGGCTCCAATGCCTATTATCAGCTGATTGTGTGGAATCCGATTGAGCAGGAAATCATCGGCGGTTATCGCTATATCAAGCTGAAAGATACACATCCCGATGAACATGGGCATTATCATTTGGCCACAACCCACATGTTCAGGTTCTCTGAAAAGTTTATGGATGATTATTTTCAGGACACCATAGAATTAGGTCGCTCATTTGTTCAGCCGCAATATCAGCCTTCGCGCGACAGCCGCAAGGGGATTTTTTCGCTTGACAATCTCTGGGACGGACTTGGTGGGCTCATCATCATGCATCCTGAAATAAAATATTTCTATGGCAAAGTAACCATGTATCTGAAATATGATCAGTTTGCCCGCGATGTTATTATGGCTTTTCTGATGAAGCATTTCCCGGATCGCGATAATCTGGTTTGGGCTTATGTTCCGCGTCCTATCCGCACAACAGAAGATGTCATCCGGAATATTCTCCACGGAAAAACGTATGAAGAGGACAAAACATTGTTGATGCGGTTTGTCCGCAGTCGCGGAATGAATTTTCCACCACTGGTGAATGCTTATATGAATCTCACCAATTCAATGAGAACATTCGGTTCCTCGCTGAATGATACGTTTGGCGATGTAGAGGAAATCGGCATCCTTGTTAATATTGCCGATATTTACGAATCGAAAAAGCATCGGCACCTGGCTTCTTTCTATAAGGGCCGCGAATAATTGTTTCTTTTACCATGATTGCAAAATATATTGCCGGTTGCACAACCTGGACAAAGTGTCCCCCCGCTAAATTACCGGAGTACGCTTTTACCGGGCGTTCCAATGTTGGTAAGTCATCGCTTATCAATGCAATGACCGGAATAAATAAATTGGCTAAAATCAGCTCCACGCCGGGGAAAACGCAGATTATTAATCATTTTATCATCGACAATTGCTGGTATCTGGCCGACCTCCCGGGCTACGGGTATGCAAAGATTTCGAAAAAAACGCGCGAGAAATGGGGTCCCATGATTCGCGAATATTTAGGTCGCCGCGAAAACCTGATGACCACTTTTGTGCTCATTGATTCCCGCCTTGAGCCCCAGAAAATCGACATGGAATTCATCGATTGGCTGGGCGAGAACAGCATTCCGCTGGCACTTGTTTTTACCAAAGCCGATAAGTGTACGAAGAACGAACTCAAGCGTAATGTGGATGCGGTGCTGAAAAAAGTTTCAGAAAACTGGGAAGAGCTTCCGGCACACGTAATTACTTCTTCGGAAACCAGAGCGGGAATCGATGATTTAGTGAAATTTATTGAAGGGGTGAACCTCCAGTGGGATCCCCGAGCTTAGTATTATTTAATTCAGTCAAAGTAATTTCCGTTCTCAAATTGCAACACTTTACATCGCTGTGGAATTTACTGCAAAACCGCTTTAGATGCTCCATCTTATTTTGTCCGCAGATAAGCGCAGATTTTCACAGATGGTTTGAATAAACTGCTGCGCAATTTCTTCAAACAGAAGTGTACATAATGAATCAATATTCATCGCAGATGAAGCCTGATTCACATCTGTGTAAATCAGCCCTGCTGGAGAATCTGAGAAAATCTGTTTAATCTGTGGACAGATGTTTTAATGATGCCAGGCACCGGAATCGGATTTAATAAACAAAGTAATTAACTTCCGGGAGTTTCGTGCCTTCACGTAAAACGTGACAAGTTGTGTCTTTGTGGCGCGCGATACAGTGTTGCTGTAGTTTATTGAAGGGGTGAACCTCCAGTGGGATCCCCGAGCTTAGCATTATTGAATGACGAGTTGAGTGAGTGGCGCTTCATGCGAACCAGCCCAAAATACCACATAAAAATCACAAATGGGAAAAACAATATCAGCGCCCATGTTTTCTCAAGCATGAGTAGGAAATCGTAGATTCCATGCAGCAGAAACGGCATGAAGAAAGCCATGAACAGCTGCCATGATTTGCCGGCAGGCAGAAATTTGGCGAGTCCGAAACGGTATCCCATCACAACCCCAAACAGCATGTGAGCCGGAACAGCCGTGAATGCACGCAAGTAGCCGACTGAGGCAGAATCATTCCCAACTACATACATAATGTTTTCGACCAGCGCAAATCCGAGCGATACAATGCCCGCATAGACAATGCCGTCGAAGCGCTCGTTGAAATGTCTTGAGCGAAAAAACAACAAATAAACCGCCAGCCATTTGAAAATTTCCTCGGTGAAGCCGGCTACTGCAAAGGCATCCAAAAAGGCTCCGGTTGAACCGGAATATTTGTCCACATATTTTGTGATGAATATTTCAACAAATAAGATCGGAATCACAATTACTGCTCCCGCAATCAAAGCCTTGATGAGCATTCCGATGGGTTCTTTTTCGTATTTGTCTCTGTAATAAAGATAAAACGCCAGAAGGAAAATTGGGGCAATGGCAAGTAGCAATAAATTCATCTTCTTTTTTTGTGTAAAGATAATAATGATTGGAAATTCGTAGTATAACATTGGTAAAACAATTCTGAAAGATAATAAAAAAACCGGCCTTGAGAGCCGGTTTTACAGGAAATGTGATCGGAAATATTATTTGATTTCCCAGGTGTCGCCGCTGTTGAACAGGTCGTCCATGCATTTTATCTTGCTTCCGGCTTTCACTTGCTCGATCTGCTCTTCCATCAGGTCGTCGTAAGTGGCGGCAGCGGCAGCGCGGATAACGCCAAAGGCAATCGGGCTCGACAGTTTGGCAAGCATGAGGTGCATGCCGGGATCCGGATTGTGCATATCATGAATGAGAATATCTTCTTCAGTAATTCCGTTTTCGCCGATGGTAACTGCTTCGAGTATGCGGCCGTTCAGGCGGATGCCTTTGTTCTTTTCTGCACCATAAAGCATGCGCTCGCCATGTTTCAGGTGAAGCTGCATATCGGCGCGGTGTTCTTTCGAAGTGATGTATTCGTGCACTTTGTCGTTGAAGATAACGCAGTTCTGCAGAATTTCCACAATCGAGGTTCCGTCGTGCTTGGCTGCTTCGAACATGATTTCGGTCATCATTGGCGGGTTGGTGTCAATGGCACGTGCGAAGAATGTTCCCTGTGCACCAATAACTAGTTCGCCCACTGAGAAAGGATGCTCGATGGTTCCGAAAGGCGATGTCTTTGTCTGGGCTCCCAGCGGGCTGGTAGGTGAGTACTGTCCTTTGGTGAGACCATAAATCTGATTATTGAAAAGCATCACGTTTACGTCGATGTTGCGACGGATGAGGTGAATGAAGTGATTTCCACCGATGGCCAATGAGTCACCGTCGCCGGTTGGAATCCAGACGCTGAGGCCCGGGTTTGCAATTTTTACACCTGAGGCAATGGCATGCGCACGTCCGTGAATACCATGAAATCCGTATGAATTTACATAATACGGAAAACGTGATGAGCAGCCGATTCCGGATACTACCACGTAGTTTTCCTTTTTGTAACCGATTTCCGGGAACACTTTGGCAACTGCATTCAGGATACTGTGGTCGCCGCAACCTGGGCACCATTTCACCATCTGGTCGCTGACAAAATCTAATTTAGTCAAAGGAACCGGTGATTTTTCTATGCTATTTCTGATAACGCCCATCATAATTTTAAGCTTTTAAGATTTGACTGAAATTTTCGACCAGTTCGTGTGCTGTGAATGGCTGTCCCTGCACTTTATTGTATTGCAGATAAGGAATTTCTGGGTAATTGATGCGCAGATAACCGGCAAACTGACCCATGTTGAGTTCGCAAACCAACACTTTTTTGAACGATGCAAGCAGTTCGCGTGTGTTTTTCGGCAGCGGGCTGATGTAGCGGAAATGGGTGTGCGCAATTTTCATTCCTTTGGCTCTGGCTTGTTCAACAGCATCTTGTACCTGACCTTTGGTGCCACCCCAGCTCACAACGAGCAGATCGGCATCGGCCGGGCCGGTAAAATCCTGCAAAGGCAAATAGTTGGCAATGCGCTGAACCTTTTCAGCACGAAGATTTACCATCAATTCATGATTCGCCGGATCGGTTGTCACCTCACCATAAATATTTGATTTTTCAAGTCCACCAATGCGATGACGCAGACCTTCGGTTCCGGGAACTGCCCATTCGCGTGCGAGGGTTTCCGGATCGCGGTCATAGGGTAAAAATTTGCCTTCGCCGTCTTTTCTTGCTTTGGCTTTGCGAGGAGTAATAGTAGGAAGTTCGGCCATTTTTGGAACTTCGATTACTTCGGAACCGAATCCAATATATCCGTCGGTGAGACAGATGGCAGGAGTCATATGCTCCAGCGAATATTTAGCGGCTTCGTAGGCTGTATAAAAGCAGTCGGCCGGAGAAGTAGCAGCAATGATGAACATAGGCGCTTCGCCGTTTCGGCCATACAATGCCTGTAATAAATCGGACTGCTCGCTTTTGGTGGGAAGTCCGGTAGAAGGACCGCCACGCTGAACGTTAACAACCACCAGCGGGAGTTCGGTGATTACGGCCAGACCCATGGCTTCTGATTTCAGGGACAGACCAGGACCAGAAGTAGATGTGCAGGCAAGTGAACCCGCAAAGCTGGCGCCGATGGCCGAGCAAATGCCGGCGATTTCATCTTCGGCCTGAAATGTTTTCACACCAAGTTCGCGGTGTTTGGCCAGTTCCATCAGAACTTCCGTTGCAGGAGTGATGGGATAAGAACCAAGAAACAATTGTAGTCCGGCTTTTTCGGCAGCAGCCATCAGTCCCCAGGCGGTGGCTTCGTTGCCATGAATGTTGCGGTACTTGCCAGGTTTCAGCTGGGTTTTGGGAACAACATAGCTTGGAATTGCCTCGATGGTGTTGGCAAATTCATAGCCGTTTTTAATAACGATTTCGTTGATCTTAATCAGCTCTGGTTTCTTCTTGAAACGCTTTTGCAGATAATCATCGGTGGCCTTCAAATCGAGGCTGAACATATTGAACAACATACCCAGAACAAACATGTTTTTTGTTTTTTCTGCCGTTTTGTTGTCAATGCCCATGTCTTTCAGACTGCCCTTGGCAAGTGAAGTGATGGGTGCATGAATAACATTAAACCCGTCCAGACTTCCGTCGTAGAGTGGGTTTGTGGTGTATCCGAGTGGAGCCAGAATTTTTTCTTCAAAACTGTCTTCATCGGTAAGGATGGTGCCGCCCTTTTTAATGTTATTAAGGTTGGCTTTCAGTGAGGCCGGATTGAATGCGACAAGTATATCGCACTGATCACCTGGTGTTAATACTTTTTTGAATCCGAAATGAACCTGAAATCCGGAAACACCGGCAACGGTATTTCGCGGAGCCCGGATTTCCGCCGGGAAATCGGGAAATGTTGACAAATCTTCACCAGCTAAAGCGATGGTTTCAGAGAAAATGGTTCCGAGAAGTTGCATCCCGTCGCCGGAGTCACCGACAAACTTGATGACAACATCGTCTTTGTTAACCACTTTTCGGTTATTTTGTGCAGTCATACGTTGGTAATTAAAATTGTGCAAAGGTATATCGATTTTCATATACAAATTAAAAAAGATGTTCTTAAAAAAGTCAATATTAATGTTGATTTTTAATGTTTTAATAATTGAAATCCGCACTAGTTCCTGCTTTGCATCATTTTTTTGAACCGATCTGAGTTTACTGTTTGAGAATTCAAGACTGTAAGTCAGATATATGCAGTTTGTTGCATATCTAAAAAATGCTTCGGTACAACTTTTGTTAAGTCCGGCGGTCTAAAAACCACCAAATCCGGATTTTTATGAAGAAATTATTACTCCCACTGCTGATTATCATTGTTTTATCGACCGGTTGCAGCAAATGGGGCTGGGTTACGCTTCAGTATCCAAACCCGCCGCAACTTACCCTGTCCGATGATATCAAGACCATCACTATTGTAAATCGCTCGTTGGTGAAACAAGACGACAAGGATAAAAATATTCTCGAATCGGTGACTTCGGCCGAAGTGGCGGGTTCCGATAAACTGGCTTCCGATGAATGTGTCAAAGCCGTTTTTGACCGCATGAACGGATGGTCGGATATCAGCATTGTTATTCCTGAAAAAACAAGATTGTATGGAACCGGCACCCGCGAAACGCCGGAATTGCTCAACTGGGATACCGTACAAGCCATTTGCAACACCAATAAAGCCGATGTGTTGCTGGTGCTCGAAACCTTTGATTCCAATTCTGATTTGGTTGCTCAGACTGTCACTAATCAGGTGGGAGCAATCATTACAGGCGAGAGCCAACCGGTAGTGCCACGTCAGATTCGCATGAATGTGATCAGCTACTGGAGATTATACGACCCGAAGGATAAAAAAATCATTGACCAATATCAGACGCAGACCTATATTATGTTTGACAATCCGAACGGGCTGGTGATACCGCCGCCCGAAGCGTTGCCGCAGACCGCTTATGCTGCCGGAAGTGAATACATCAGTCGTTTTTTGCCAAGCTATTATGTGGTTCGGCGCGATATGTACAAGCGCGGAAAAGCCGATGCCAAACAGCAATTTCTGCGCGGTTTCCGTCATGCCGAAACATCCGACTGGTCGGGCGCCATGGAAATCTGGAGGCCGCTCACCAATCACCCGAAGCGCAAAGTGGCCGGCAGGGCCTGTTTGAATATGGCCGTTGCCTGCGAAGTGAAAGGCGATTTTCAGGCCGCCTACGATTGGGCAAACAAAGCCTACGTCGATTATCGCGATAAAACCGCCCGCTACTATGTGAACGCGCTGAAATACAGACTGAGTCTTGAGTAGGGAACGAAGTGGCTTGTGGCGCAACGCACAAGGAGCCGAAGGCGTCAAAGAAAGCTGCGAAGCACCATCCGATGCGCCGGCGGCGCAATATAAGTTAGCCTTGGGCGCCAGCCTCAGGGACAAGAAGACGCGAAGCACCTTTGAAGTGGAAAGCTTGCAAAGTTTTTAAAGTAGAAAGGTGACGTTTGCGCCTGCAGCATGATGAGCCCTGTCTGCTGTCACACTGAGCCCCGCTGTCATATTGAGCCCTGCGTTCCGCAGGATAAACTCCGTCGAAATATTGATAGCGGGGTAAAATCCGTCGAAGCACGAACAGCAGGATATACTCTGTCGAAAAGCTGCTTTGTATTTGGCTTGTTATTGACTCTGACTTCCCGACGATTCCACGTCAGCAAAGCTGCAATGACAACCTGTGCAAGCTGACGGTAGAATGTCGGAGAGATCAATGCTCAATGCGCATTGTGTGTCTGGCTCCCATCATTCTTGTTCAGCTCCGGGCATTGGCGAATCTTTTTCATCAGTTTTGCATCTCTTCGTATCTTTACCGGATAAAAACAGCCATTGACCGATTTGGGTTTTCGGGCGAAGTGAAGTGAACATACCTTTGTTGCACTAACCTGAAAAACTCAAAAAAATGGAAACTCAATGCACGTATAAACAAAGGACTATGAAGCGAATCGTATTCGGATTATTGGTAATAGCAGCCGGCGTATTGTGGATGTTGCGCAATATGGGTATGATGGACGATCAGATGGTCGGAATTATTTTCAACTGGCCCATGCTTTTACTCGCCATTGGTTTTATATCCCTGTTCGGCGATTCAAAAATTTTCGGAATTATAATGATGGCTGTTGGCGGTTTTTATCTGGCCAGTCACATCTATGAAATTCCTGTTGAATTCAAACAGGTGTTCTGGCCTGCACTTATTATTATTGCTGGCGTTATGATTCTTTTTAAAGCGGGACATACTTTTAAAAGCCGCATCCGCAAACAGGCCAGATCCAATGATCTGTTAGATGAGGTGAATATCTTTGGAGGAGGTGAAATCAGGGTGACATCCAAACAGTTTCAGGGAGGAAAAATAGAAGTCGTTTTCGGTGGAAGTAATGTGATTTTACTCGACAGCGAACTTGCCGAAGGCGATAATATTCTCGAAGTTACGGCTGTTTTTGGCGGTTTCAAACTGATTGTTCCTGCTCACTGGAATGTAAAAATTGAATCGTCGAATGTTTTCGGCGGAATCGTTGACAAAAGAATTATGACCGGAACCGTTGATATGTCTCGGACATTGGTTATCAGAGGCAGCGCAGTGTTTGGCGGAGGTGAAATCACCAGCATTCTCGACTAAATGAAAAGCAGAAGCCACGTTTTTTTCTCCTATTTTTCAGCATGGATACTCATTACAGTATTCTATGCTGTTTTATTGTGGGTGGCTTACAACATTGATTTCCGCTGGGCTGTCGCCGATAGCGTAATCAGCACTACCTTGCTTTTTATCAATGGGCTGGCATTGTACTTCATGCTTCAATACGAAGATCACAAGCGGTTTTCAAAAGCAAGATCCGTTTTTCAAATGGTTTTCGGATACCTGGTTGCAGTGTCATTGTTTTATATTGTCAGTGATCCGTTGCTGCAATATATTTCGGAATCAAACGGAGTGTACCGTTCGCTCTACGAACTTTCGCGCATCCCGCGGATGATTGTGGCAGCAATGCTTTTGTTGCTCATGCTGCTTGCATTCCGACTTTATAAAAACCTGCAGGTGCTGCGCGAAAAAACAGAGCAGGGAATGCGTTTGCAGTCGATGCTTCAGGAGAGCGAGCTTAATGCTTTGCGGTGGCAGATCAATCCGCATTTCCTGTTCAACAGTCTGAATTCGGTAAGCTCGCTTACTATTTCAAACCCTCATCAGGCGCGCGAAATGATCATAAAACTCAGTGAGCTTCTGCGCTATTCGCTTCGTAAAAACAATGAGCAGTTTTCTACATTGGAACAGGAGATCAATCATATTCGTCTTTATACCGATATCGAAAAAGTGCGCTTTGGTGATCGTCTGAACGTGGCTATTCATGCGCCTGAGGAGTGCCTAAGTATGAAAATGCCTTTTCTGATTTTGCAGCCGCTGATCGAAAATGCTGTTAAGCATGGCGTGTACAGCACCGAGAAGCAAAGCGACATTCAGGTGAATTGTGAATGCAACGCACCTTTTCTGTTAATCAATATCGAAAATAGTTATGATCCCGAAGGGCGCACCAGGACTGGTACAGGAACCGGCCTAAGCAATACTGCCGGACGCATTCGTCTGATGTATAAGGATGATTCATTGTTCAGAACAAATGATTCCGGAAGTGTGTTTAAAGTAACTTTAAAAATTCCGCAGTTATGAAACTCAGTGTGATTATTATAGACGATGAAAAGCCTGCACGTGACATCATTGCCTCGTATGCGGCACAGCGTAATGATCTTGAAATTTCTGGCGAATGTCAGAATGGTTTCGAAGCGATAAAAATGATCAATGAAGTAAAACCGGATTTGATTTTTCTAGACATACAAATGCCGAAAGTTGATGGGTTCGAATTGCTAGAAGTTTTGGAATATAAGCCGGCTGTCATTTTCTGCACAGCATACGATCATTTTGCAGTGAAAGCATTTGAAAAAAGTGCGGTTGATTATCTTTTGAAACCGTTTTCTGAAGCGCGTTTCAATGAAGCTGTGGACAAATTGATTCTTCAAAAAAAACAAAGCGGTTCCGTGCATGAAAAAGTTATTTCTGAAACTGACGCGATGCGCGAAGAAACCGGCGAAAAGATTTTGCGCGTAGTTGCGAGACTTGGAAGCAACCTGCATGTTATTCAGGTCAGCGACATCCGCTTCATCGAATCACAGGATGATTATGTGCTGATTCATTGCAGTAAGGGCGATTTTCTGAAGGAAAAAACAATGAATTATTTTGAGAAAAATCTGCCTGCTGAATTTCTTCGGATTCACCGGAGTTATATTGTGAATATTCAATGCATCGACAAAGTTGAGTTGTATGAAAAGGACACGCATCTTGTCACGCTGAAAACAGGCGAGAAACTGCGCGCCAGCCGTGAAGGATATAAGAAATTGCGGGCGCTGCTGTAAAAATTATTTATTGTACAATTTCATTTCAACGCGGCGATTGGGTGCAAACACAGTATCGTCGAACACCCTATTGCGGTAGGAAACGATGACAAATGCGCCGAGATTGAAACGTGTATTTATTTCCCTGGCTAATGATTGCATCTCTTTCAGACTGCCGTTTCCGGTGAAATAGGAATATCCGTTGCCTTTTTTCAGCGAAGCAACATCGTATTTATTGTAGGTTCTCCACTCAAAATAATCTTCCTGATTTTCTTTGGCGACATAGCCAATCTGCGCATGGAATGTCAGGTTGGCAAGTTCGCGATCGCTTGAAGTTGTTCCGGGTTTTCCAACGATGCGCGAAGCGCTGATCCCTGCCGTTGTGAAATATTCTGTCACAGCATTGAGACGATCAGTCACCAGTTGGGTGTTGATTTTTTCGCTGCCCCGAACATCGGCAAAAGAGATGAGGGAAAGGTTCAGATAATCATATTTTTTCATCAGTCCAATCAGACTGTCCATAGTTCCTGTGTATTCCGGATCGATAGTGCTGGAGCCGGTTTCAAAGAATGCATATAAAAGGCTGGGATCAGCATTGTAAACAAATGGTTTTGTTGTATCTGCAGGTATTGCAATAACCGGTTTTTCGAGGTTGAAACTAAAAATATCATTGCCGCCTTTTGAGTCAGGATAACGGTTTGAGACCAAATAGCCTTCCCAGGGATAGTCGCTGTAAACAATGGAGAAATCGTTTCCGATGCTGTTGATTGGCGATTTCATATTTACAGGATTACTCCATTTCCCATTGTTGATGCGCGATACAAAGATGTCAAGATTGCCATATCCCGGATGTCCGTCCGACGAAAAATAAAGCAAAGAGTCGTGTGCAGTGACATATGGAAACATTTCGTCGCCGGGTGTATTTATCGCGGAGCCCGCATTTACTGCGGTTCCCCATGTGGCGCCAGTGAGATCGGAATAATAAATATCGGTGCCGCCAAATCCGCCAGGCATGTCTGAAACAAAATAAATCCGGCTTCCGTTGTTTGAGAGACAGGGATGCGAAAACACATATCCTGTCGGAGTTTCAGCAGGAACAAAGTGTTTCTGATCAATGCTGATTATTGAGGGACTCAATTCGTCGCCAGCTGGTGTGATTTTTATTTTTTTCGTTAGTAGAATTTCTTTTCCATATGCCGGAACATAAGCTGTGAAGCTGCTGGAATCGGTGACCGGTAATTTTTTATGTTTAACGAGGCCTGACGAGAAACTGAAAATATTGAATATTTGCGCATCAGTATATTTGCTGGTTTCGCCTGCTGCAGTCAGAAATGTACGGCTGTTGCTGCTGAAGTGCAGAACTCCACCCGACATCCATGGAAACATCTCGTCGCTTGTAGTATTAATAGCAGGAATTTTTCCGGTCGAATACTTAGAATTGTATTTATTCCAAACCACCAGACTATCGCAGGAACGGATGCGCTGATCACCTTTGAAATCGTCAGGGAATGCTGTCTTATAAAGGTTGTACTGTTCTTTGGCCTGTGCATATTTTTCGTTTATGCGCAGCACTTCGCCAAAATAAAAGCGTTGGATATTTTCCTTTTTCGAATGCTGCATCACCCTTTCATAGGTTGCTTCCGCTTTGATGAAATCATGCAGCATGATGTAACAATAGGCCAGATTGGTGAGGTCTGCATATTCAGGCAAGCTCCCAGAGGTCGCTTTTTCAAATAAAACAGCAGCCTCGGAATAGTTTCCTTTATTCATCAGCTCTATCGCATTGGCCGATTGAGAAAAAAGATTAATTGAAAAAGAAAAAATCAGAACAGAAAATAAAATTAATCGCATCATAGGAGAAATGAATATTAGTTGAACAGTGGAGTGCTCCTGCTGTTTTGACGGAGAGCTCCATTTTTGTATATGCGATAAGTCAGATTGATTTCATGACTTCCGCTTGAATAGTTTTTGATATCGCTCATGGTCAGATCGTATGAGTAGCCAATGCAGAAATCGTCAAAATCAAGTCCGACCATCATTACTACAGCATCTTTTATACGATACGAACCACCCAGCCAGAACCTGTTTTTGTAGCCAAAGCGACCATTGAAGTCCATTTGCACAGGGGTAGTTTCCTGAAATTGAAGCAGGAATGATGGTTCGAAAACAAAATCATCGTTCAGATTAAAAGTATAGCCACCATTTGCATAATAGGTTCTTTCAACAGGATTGTCAACCATACGGTTTATATCAAACAGGTCTTTTTTAACTTCGAGCATATTTTGAATAGAAAATCCAAGATAGTATTTGTTGGTTTGTGAAAGATATACGCCAAAATTGGCATCGGGGCAGAACTGATTGTTGAAGCCATTGGTGATGGCAATATCATCTGGTTCATTGGTGGTGAGTTTGTCTTTGTCAACGAAGTGCTGAAAGAATACTCCGGACAGACCAAAGCTTAGTTTGCGCGAAAAGTCGCTGTTGAGTTTCAGCTGATAGGCAAACGAAACATTCATTCCGGTGCGTCGGGTTGGCCCCGTAACATCGTTGAAAAAATATCCGCCAATACCTACATTGCTTCCAAGATATGAATGTGCCGACAGCGACTGCGTAACCGGAGCCCCGTTGATTCCATCCCATTGTTTACGGATGTTGAAGTTGATGGGGATGTAATTGTAGTTCCCTGCAATGGCCGGATTGAGGACAAAGCGGTTCATCATGTACTGACTGTTCAGTGACAATTGCTGAGCAAAAGTGGCTTGCGCAAACAGCATTAAAACCAGTGGTAGAAATATTTTTTTCATAACAATTGTATTCTTATCGGACAATGGTGATTGTTCCCTGTAACGTTTGGCTGTCAGGGGTCAGCCGGATGAAATAATAATAGGTTTCGGCAGGAATCGGATTTCCCTTCCACATTCCATCCCAGGGCGTCCAGAGACCATCAACGACATAGACTTCCTGGCCCCAGCGGTTGAAAATCTGATAGGTAGCCTTGGGGTAGAGCTCGCTGTTTCTGATTACCCAGTCATCGTTTATTCCATCGCCATTGGGTGTGAAAGAAGAAGGAATATTAATGCAATCAATTTCTACTATTTCAACTACTACGTCTGCATTTCCTGTGCAACCCATCATGTCAGTGACGATCAAAGAATAGGTTCCGGCAAGTAAGTCACTCAGCGATGCAGTAATGTCACCGGTATTCCACAAATAATCATAATTGCCGTTTCCACCAGTTGCATACGCCGAAATAGTCCCGTCGCGCTGATCGCGGCAGGTGACCGGTGTTGTTGAATAAACTATTGCAATGCTGTCGGGTTGTGAAATTGAAACACTGTCGATGATAAAGCAGCCATGGTCATCGGTCACAGTCAGCACATATGTTCCTGCGGGTAATGAGTAAATATCAGCGGTTGTGGCATCGTTTGACCAAAGATAATCGTAGGGAGTTGTGCCTCCAATTACGGTTGTACTTGCTGTTCCGGTGCTGCTGAAAGCGCAATAGGCATCGGTGTACGAAATGTCTGAAACCAGCTGATCGGGTTGTGAAATCGTGGTTACGTAACTGCCGGTACATCCGAGCGTGTCTGTTATTTGCAATGTGTATTGGCCGGCAGGCATATTTGAAATATCTTCGGTAATGGCAGCAAGCACATATTGCGAGTTTAACCAAGCATAGACATAAGGTGCGGTGCCGCCTGCAATAGTAATGTCAATAGCTCCGTTGCCAAGACCATTACATGAAACATTCGTAATGTTTTCAACATATGTGAATGCTGCGGGCTGCAGAATTTCGATGGTATCAGCTGCATTGTTCCCGAAAGCATCGGTGATGGTAACAGAATAAAATCCTGCATGTAGTTCATCAACGAAGGTATCAATACTGCCAGTTGACCACAGAAATGTATAAGGAGATGTTCCTCCTGAAGCGGTGGCTTCGGAAGAAGCATCACTGCCACCAAAGCAGGTAACACCAGTACCAGCCAGCGTAACGGTGAGCGGATCTGAAGGTTCACTGATATAAACACTGTCAATGATGGTGCAGCTATGGTCGTCGGTAACAATCAAAGAATACCAACCTGCAGGAATATTGCTGAGATTCTGTGTGGTGGCTCCATTTGACCATATGAACAGGTAAGGAGGCACACCACCGCTGATGGTTGTGTTTATTGATCCGTTCGATCCGCCAAAACTGGTTACGTTGGATGATGTTATTGAAAGTTGCAGTTCAGTAGGAGATGAAACAATGGCTGAATCATTCAGATAACATCCATTTGCATCCGTCGCAGTAACATAATAGGTGTCGTTGCTGAGCGAATCCTGATCTTCTTCGGGCCAGGAAAGGGTGTAGGTGCTATTTGCCCACTGATAGGTATAAGGCAATGTGCCTCCACCTACAGAAGCATTTATACTTCCAAGCACTTCGCCATAGCAGTTATTATCGACCGATGTCACGCCCAGCGTCATTTGTGGAGGATTTGTGAGTGTAACAGAAGCCGTCGAAGTGCAATTGTTTGCATCGGTAATAACTACAGAATATGTATTGGCTGCAATTCCGGAAAGATCCTGCGATGCCCATGTTCCGCTATTCCAGTTATAAACGTATGGCGTCGTTCCGCCCCAAACAGTGAGATCGATGGAGCCGTTTGCATTAGCAAAACACAATGGATTGACAAATGTTGTTGATCGATCAAGTGCTTGTGCGGGCTGCGTGATAATGGTGCTATCTTTTTTAGAACACCCTTTCGAGTCTGTTATGGTAACCAAATAAAAACCTGCTGCAATATTATTGCGGTCCTGTGTGGTTGCACCCCCCCAGTTATATATGTAGCCAGGCGTTCCGCCTGAAACATTTAAGTCGATACTGCCGGTGCTTTGTCCGTAGCATTTAACATCGACTTGTGTCAGGCTGGAGCTGAGTTGTGGCGGTTCTGTAACATTAAAAATATCAAAAGCCACACAACCTGTTCCCTGATCAATCACCTGCACATCATAATATCCTGCGGGCTTTCCGGAAATGTCAGAAACCCCGGTTTCGCCGGATGACCATGAAATAGTATAGGGTCCGGTGCCGCCAATTATTGTGAGGTGAACGGTTCCCATGCTTTGTCCATAACAGTTGTTGTGTGTCCCGGTCAGTGAAACTGAAAAACAAGGTGCGGGCACATCCCCTGTTGGTGTATCCCCATTATCGGCGAAAACCGCCGATATCCACAAAAAAACTAAAACACTTGCAATTATTTTCATTAAAAAAAGGTTAGCGGATTATTGTTACTGTTCCGGTAAATGCTTCCTGACCATTATTGAGGTCAATGATGTAGTAGTAGGTTTCGGCCGGAACCGGATTTTCGTTGAATTTTCCATCCCAGGGCGTTGTATATGGCGACTGCTCATAAAGCAGATTGCCCCAGCGGTTGAAAATCTGGACACGGTGTCCCGAATATAACTCAATGTTATTGATCACCCAGTTGTCATTTTTACCATCACTGTTGGGTGTAAAGCTCGAAGGTATGTCAATGCAGGCATTCTCGCTTTCAGGCAGGGTGTATTCCATTATTTTCGGACACCCGTTGTTGTCGGTGACGGTAACACTGTAGCTGCCTGGCTCAAGATCCAGAATTTGCTGCGTGGTTTCATCGGTTGACCAAACATAAGTGTAGTCGCCTGTTCCACCCGTTGCTGACAAATAAATTTCGCCATCGGAGTTGTCCGAACAGCTTACCTGAACAACCGAAGCTCCAACTATGATCTCTGTCATCGTAGCGATGTGATAGGTAATCGACCTGCTGCAGGCATGATCATCAGTAACTGTGACAGTGTAGTATCCTGATCCGGCACCGCTGATATCTTCGCTGGTTTCACCCGAAGACCAGTTATACAAATAAGGAGCAGTTCCACCTGAAACACTCAGGTCGATGGTTCCGTCACTTCCTTCGAAACAGCTGGTCATGCCTTCGATCGCTGATGCGGTGATGCTGTCGGGCTGGTTGACAAAAATGGGTTGAGTTGACTGACATCCATGGGCGTCGGTCACAATTATCTGATAAGGACCACTGCTTACATTTTCAACACGATGTCCGTTGTTCTGCATCAAATAATCCGTGTCGTCCCATCTGAAATAGTAAGGCGTTGTGCCACCTTCAGCATTTATTGTAATGCTGCCGTTTGCAGAGTTGTAGCAGAGCGGATCCGAAATGGTGGTGGTAACGGCAAGAGCGTTTACCGGCTCTTCGATTACTGTTCCGCTGTAGGCCACACAGCCATTATTGTCGGTGATTGTCACCGTGTATGTTCCGGCAATTAGACCATCGGGATTTTGGTTTGTTGATCCGGAAGACCACTGGAAGAAGTAAGGTGCAGTTCCACCCTGTGTATCGAGAATTACAGACCCGGTTGCGTTTCCTTTGCAGAGCACCGGAGTTGGAGTAATGGACGCTGTAAGCGGAGCCCCCGGTTGAGTAATCACGGTCTGGGCGAACTGTGTACAACCATTGTTATCAGTAATTGTCACATTGTAGTTGCCAGCCGGAAGTGCGCCGATGTTTTGAGTTGACGCTCCGTTTGACCAGTTATAGGTGTAAGTCCCTGTCCCGCCATTGACGCTGAGAGACACACTGCCGTTGGTTTCGCCGAAGCACAAATTGTCAACAGTTGATAGCGAATAAGTAATGGATGGCGGCTCAGAAATATGGAGGTTGGTGTCAACGGAACAGCCCTTTGAATCAGTCACTACTACAGAATAATCATCGGCTGAAATGTTGCTGATATCAGCGCTGTAATGATTGAGCGTTTGTCCGTTGCGGAACCACGCATATTCGTATGGCGCAGTACCACCTGAGGTAGCAATGGTAATAGAACCTGTTGCCTCGCCGTTGCAGAAAGCATTTTGGGTTGTGATTGCAAGATTAAGTGCTGCTGCGGGTTGTGTAATATTGTAGTTCAAAACATTCTGACAACCATTGAAATCAGTGACTGTAACACTGTATGCGCCCGCTGAAATATTCTGAATTACAGGAGTGGTGTCACCGCTTGACCATGCATAATTGTACGGTGGGGTTCCACCTGTTACATCAACAGCAGCTGATCCGTCTGACCCACCACGACAGTTCACATTAACCGATGATGGCGTTGAAACGAGTACATATGGCTGGGTAAGCGTGTACGAAGATACATTCGTGCATAAATTATTGTCTGTTACGGTCAGGGTATAGGTTCCGGCAGTTAGATTAGTCCGGTCCTCGGTTGCGATACCTCCAGTCCAGTTGTAGGTGTATGGCGAAGTACCGCCCGTTGTTGTGATATCGATTGCTCCCGTAGCAGTAGCATTACACGAAATATTTGTAGTTATACCTGAAACTGCCAGCAGGCTGTCGGGTTGATCAATAACAAACGAGCAGAAAGTAACGCATCCGTTGGCATCGGTAACAATCACATAGTGTGTGCCGGCCGGCAAATTACTGGCCGTTGATGATGTTGCGGAAGAATTTACTACGGATCCGTTTGACCATTCATAGCGATAAGGTGGTTTACCGTGAGAAACTGTTGCTGCAGCAGACCCGGTGCTTGCACCGAAACATTTTACATCAACAGGGGCAACAGTTACAACAAACTTTGCAGGTTCGATTCTGAATTTAGGGTGATCAACGTCGTTGAATCCTTGCATTTCCCAGTGACTGTTAACCCAATCGTATTTCACATTGTATAAATTAGGGCGAAGGTCAACCAAAGGTCCGAGTGAGTAATTGAATCCATGAAAAACAACAGCAGGGGTGCAGATATCGCCATCATAACACCAATCGCATACCACGCAATACCATGGCCCGCAGGGATAATAAATGGGAATACAGATACGCGGAATTACTTCAATGTCATCCATTGAAATGTGAAATTCAAGCATCTGGAAAATAAAATCGAAGGCAATGGAATCGTAGGTGTGATTATTAAAATCGTTGCGCATTTTGTAGTATGGATCAATTTCCATAAAATCATAATTGCATGGGTACCTGAATCGGATTTTGTCGCCGACAGTAAATGTGATGGATGAATCTGTCCCCGAGGTGAGTACCGTGTTGGCGGGACTTAAAATCTTATAGTCAATCAGTCCGGGAAAATCCATGGTGGTTTGAACCCGTGGAACAAAAGTGAGCGTTTGGTTATGATATAAGCCAATTTCGAAACCAGTATGCATGAGAGAATAACCAACCGTTATCGGCCCCAACTCCCATTCATTTTCGACATTAGCAAAAAAAGCACTGACATAAGGAATGTTCAGAGCAGCAATGAAATTGGGTATATCGAAGTACACATCGGCATATAAGAAAGGTGGGATGCGAGAAATCAGTGTGTCCGTGGCCATAGAGCTGGACGCATTGTCGTTGCTCGGCATTGTGATCATCAGATCGATAATCTCGCGACTATCGGTCCATGTAAAAGGAAAATAATCGTCAGCGGCCCAAAAATACTGACCATCCAGCAATGAGATGCCAACGGGGTCAATTCGAACAATGTCGAATGTGTCAACAGGCATATCAATATCAAGGATAGTAGCATTTGTACAGCTGAAAAAACAAAACCTGCCGCTGATTTCAAAGCCAAAACCTACAGCCATCCATATTTGAAATAACACGTTGTATTTTTCCGGTGTAATTACACAAGAGTCGGGAAACGGATTCAGCGAAGTGTTGATTGTTATTTCATCGCCTTTTTCGAAGCTGCCGTCTGCCGGCATTTCCAAATCGACATTGGCTATATAATCGATATCAACACGCTCATTTCCGAATTCAATTCGCAGACCGGAGCCAATTTTGCCCCATGTGCCAGCTGTAAACTGTGCGCCGAAAGGGTACCCGGCCACGTTAGTGATGCCGCCAAAAGTGCGGTTGTTGTTCCATCCAATATCAAAGAATGGAATGTCTAAATCGACCAGGCCGGCATCTCCCGGCATCCATAAACTTTGAGTGTCCGTTTTAAAAGGCACATAATGAACCACGGTATTTGTTTGAGCAAAGCCCGAAGCACTCAGAATAACCGAAAACAAAAGCAAAAGTATTTTTCTTTTCATAGGCTTCACACTTTAATACTGGACAGTTAAAAAGCTGGTCAGTATAACATCTTTCAATAAAGTTGAAAATATTTCCGGGTAATTGGCAGTGAGCATTAAAGAGCTGTTCAGGTCGCCCGTAAACAGCATTAATCGGTGTACCGGTGTCTTGTCGGCCATGAATTTTATCAGATACATTTTTGCAGGCCTTCCCTCCAGTGTCTCCAAATCAAGTTCTTCAATAAGTTCTGCACCCTGTTTGAGAAAAACGTCTTTGTTGAGATTGGCTGTAACACTGATAAACGCTGTTGAATCCATTTTTTGTCCGATGATGGTTGTGGCAGTTCCAGTATGCATGTAGCCATGGTATTCTCCTTGAGAAAATGGTGTAAAATAGAGCGGAAGCCTCAGGCGGGCTCCCGTGTTTATTATTTCAGAATAAACCGTATCAAGATCTTTCTCAATATAAAGCTTTGACGTCAACGAATCATTGTAGTTCTGTGAAAATACTGATAAACAATTCGCGAGTAACAGGCTTAGAAACAGATAGATATGTTTCATCGGATATTTTTTCAATTTGGAGTGCAATATACAATAATTTTACATATGGATGGTGAATAGATAAATTTATTGACATTATTAGTCACACAAACAAATATATTATGTATTTTAGTCGCTTGAATTATTCTTTCGTTAACAATTTGGGTGACTATGAAGAAACTGTTAATTTCCGTAATGATGCTGGTTACAGCACATTTTGCTTTTGCCGATGAGTATTATTGGGTAGGTGGAAGCGGCTATTGGTCCGACACCAGCCACTGGGCTGTTTCTTCCGGAGGCAGTGTTTATCACAGCACCATACCTGGATCTGACGATACTGTTTATTTCGATGCGTCGTCCTTTAACGCAAATGGCAAAATTATTACGGTTGATACATCTATGGCTTTTTGTGCTATGATGGATTGGTCTGGTATTGTATACAATGTGGAATTTAATTCCACAACAACCGATACTTTAAATGTTTATGGACATATTTATTTATCGGATAAAGTTACGTTTAATTATAACGGATTGATTCGCATTTACGGATTATCCGGAGCTGCAACATATTTTGAAACGCAGGATAAAACTTTGAAATGCGATCTACAAATGGCTGCAGACACTTTATATCTTCAAGGGAAATTGCAACTGCCATACAATCGTTTACTACATACCGATGGGGTGTTTTATTCAAACGGACACAGAATTGCCTGCCGACATTTCAATACCGATCACACTTTCATGGCTTCGGTTCCTGTTGTTAATCCCAAATGGTTTAGCGCTGATTCACTTACTGTCAGCGGGTCCTTTGCACTGCCTGATCCTACGATTTTTGCTCATACTGGTCCTTTGTTTTTTCAGAATTCGACCATCGATACAAACTACATTAATACTTATGCCAATGAGATGGCGTGCGATGTTTATATGAACGGCAGCAAGAAAATGTATTTGCTGAGCCAGTTCAAAACCGGAGGGATTCTCGAATTCAGAGGAGGAGGTCAGTTTTATTCACAAGGATGGCCAATTTTTGTTGGGGCAATGAGAAATACAACCGCACTGACTAAGACCATCAGCCTGGGCAATTCCGCTGTTCAGATCTCCGGTTCCGGAAACGCTCTTTACCTGAATGATGTCCGGCTGAACCTTGATGCAGCGCAGGCTTTTATTAAATTCACGTATGCAGGTTCAGACACTGTGAATATTAGTTTGGGGAAAGATTCCTTATTTGCTATTGGTGAAGTTGAGCTTCCGACAGCATTTTCCAGAATTTTTTCTTCTTTTGTTACCGGTAATATTATTATCAAGCCGGCGTCAAAAGTGCAGCTTGCTCATGGAATAGAGCTGACAGTCGATACAATGAATGCCGCTGGTTCTTGTGGTCAGTATATTTATCTTTCTTCTTTTTGCGCCGATAATCCATTTATAACGGAGATGAATGCCTGCAATGCTGCTATTCCGAAAATAAATGCTGTGAGTGGCGACATCACTGTTTCATATTTGAAAATTTCTTACAATAATCTTTCCGGTGATATTATTCATGCACTTAATTCTTTTGAATTTGATGGTGTAAGCGGATGGGACGTGGTTGAGCCGGCGAATACAGAGACTCTGTATTGGATTGGCGGAACAGGTAACTGGAACGATGCTACGCATTGGGCCACCACTTCGGGAGGCAGCTCCGGTGGTTGTATTCCTGTCAGGGGAAATGATGTTGTGTTTGATTTAAATTCATTTAGTTCCGAAGATACAGTGACCATTAATGAACAAGCTTACTGTAACCAGATGCTGTGGACCAATATTGATGAACTGGCTCATTTATCCGGAAAAGGAACGCTGTTTATTTCTTCTTCTATGTTGTTGCATGACAGTCTTACAATAGATGTCGAAAGCGGCATTGAATTTACATCTTCGCTTGCTCCTGCCAAAGATATTACATCGCGAAATGCTGAAATTTACAGCGAAATCACATTTAATACTTCACGAACATATAATTTTACTGACACACTTCATTCTTTCAGTAATGTGATTTTGCAGAAAGGAAATCTTAATCTGAACAAGAAAGGTTTGATTTGCCGAAGCCTCGATTTGTCAGGAAATTTGTCACGCAGTCTTGATTATTCCAAATCGATTATTAATCTTACCGCTGCTGATACTGTATGGAATTCATCTGGCTCAGGGCTTACCCTTGCGCACGATTCAGGTGCGGTAATCCTTTCAAACAGCAACACCGAAATGGTTGTAATGAAAGCAGCGGGAATCACATTCGACACACTCAAAGTAAACTCACCGCGAACGCGAATTCTCGGCGGAGGTTCTTCCGATCTTCTTTATGTTTCGGGAGGTACAGCGCTTGAATTTGAACCAGCTACAACATGGTCGCTCGACAGCCTTTTGGCTAGTGGCTCGTGCACGCAGCCGGTTTCGTTGTCAGCATTTATTGGCGAAAGTGGAACCGCATCTATCAGCAAAACCGGTTACGATACTTTGAATATTTCTGATGTGGTGATTCAAAATCTGGTTGCTGATTCAGCTGGTGGTCGTGAGTACAATGCTATTGCATCGACTGGGATTGGAATAACCACGGGTTGGATTTTCAGCGGAGCCGTTGCAGGAAAAACCTATTACTGGACTGGTTTAGCTGATAAAAACTGGCATAACGCCAATAACTGGACACCGGATTTGATTTTGCCATTTTCTGCAGCCACTTGCGTTCCGGGTCCCGCTGATACAGTCGTATTCACCGATCTGCATTTTTCAACAGCTACATCCGATACTGTCGACATTTATAAAAACGCCTATTGCAAAGTGATGGACTGGAGCAGCATTTTGCTTACTTCTCCTTCGCTGCTAATTGAGGCCAATCTGCAAATAAGCGACGATGTTTTGTTGAATGAAAATCTGAATTTTGGCTATGGAGATCTTTTTTCAGCCAGCGATGCGAATACACCAGCTTTGATTCTTGCTCCTTTATACGGACATGCGGAGTTTGATCCACTGTGTAGTCGTTATGGCGTTAATACTTTGCTTGCTGGTTTTTCAACAGCGGACACTTTGTTTTTGATCGATTCACTTGTGACCGATTCTACCGTTTCATTCACTGTGAATTCAGGGACGTTTGTATCCAATGAATGGTCGATGCGCGTAGGTCTTTTAAAAACAGAAACTTCGTCAGCGAAACAGATGTTGCTGAAAAATTCTGATATTTCAATTAAATATTCTGCAGTTTTTCAGGATCCGTCAATACTTACGCTTGATGCCGATTCCACTTCGATTTTAATGCCGGGAAACAAATCATTCAGAAATTATTTTGATGGTGGAAATCAGCGGTTTTTCGATCTTGAAATGCTTACGCTTTTTTCTGATTCGTCAACAGCTGTTTACTCAGGCGAAGTCTATGGTGCTGACACATTTCGCATTTTCAAGGTACATCCCGGAATACATTTGTATTTCGAAGCAAACCATGAACAAACTTTCGATAGTGCTTTTGTTGCTAACGGTACTTGTCAGGATTCAATTTATATTGCCTCAACCGAAAAATATTTGGCTGCAACGCTCACAAGTCTTGCCAGTGACAGCATCAGAATACAATGTTCCGTTGTGAGAGATATCACTGCTACTAATGGGGCAGTGGCTGTTTTCAGCAGAAATGTGTCAAACAATACTAACTGGCATTTCGACGCGGTGCCTGCTACAACAGCATCATTCATTGTTTCGGGAGTCACCTGTTTCGGCGATAGTGTTCATTTCGTAAATACTTCAAGTGCATACAGTGGAAATCAGGGCGACCTGACTTTTGAATGGTATATGGTCGATACAAGCCTCACAACAACACAGGTGTCTCCGGCTTATCTTTTCGATAACAATCAGAAGTATGATGTCACACTTGTATCAACCTTCACCAACGGATGTTCGGATTCTTATACTGACTCGGTAACAATTTACAAACCAGTAGTCAATTTGAATTCGAGCGATGCAGATACAACAATTTGTTCCGGCGATTTGGTCACATTCACTGCAAACTCGCCCAATCCGACACCCGATTTTTATTTCTTCTCCAATGGTATTCCGATAATTCAATCAGCTGATTCTGTAAAATACAGGACAGATTCTATTGCAGATGGCGAAACTATTTTTGCTGTGGTAGATTATATGGGATGTCTTGATACCAGCACGGTGTTTACGTTTGAAGTACATTCATTGCCCGTTGTTACTCTTGCGAGTAGTGATTTGGATAATTTAATTTGTCTGGGCGATTCTGTAACGTTGACGTCTGCCGGAGCCGATCAATACAGACTTTATTTGAACGGTGCTCCGTATAATAATCTTGGAACAACAAATTCGTGGACTTTTTCGAACATTGCAGATGCTGATGAATTCACGGTTTTCGGCAGAAATATCACCACCGGTTGCGAAGCATTCAGCAGTACAGCCTTGGATTTTACAGTATTTCCTCTTCCGATGGTTGGTCTTACGTCTTCAGAAGCCGATACGACGATTTGCGCCGGCGATGAGGTAACCATTCATGCTTCAGGCGCGGCAGAATATATCTTCTATCTCAACGGGTCGCCGCTTGGCCCGCAGTCAACGGTTGACAGTGTGGTTATTTCAACATTGGCCGATAATGATATTGTCAGCGTCGAAGGAATTTCTTTATCCGCTTGCCGCAATTTCGCTTCCGGAACACTGTTGTTTCATGTCGAAGTTACACCATTGCTCTCTTTCATTAGCGACGATGCCGACAGTCGCATCTGCGCAGGTGATGTGATCACTTTCCAGGCTGGTGGCGCTACCGAATATCAGTTCTATATTAATGGAGTTCCGACCGGAGTGTTTAATACAAATAATTCCATGAACTCGGTCTTTTCTAACGGACAGACTGTTGAAGTGCAGGGTAAATTGGGAAATTGTTATGCGTATGCCGATTCTGTTTTCACTATCGACGTGCGCCCGAAGATCACATGGACATTTTCTGACAGCGTGATCTGTGCATACGAAACCATCGATCTCGAAGCGGATGGGGATTCAGTCTATCAGTATTTTATTAATGGTATTGCAGTAACTCCGCTCCAGTATGATTCCATTTATCACGCTTCAGGCCTTATCGACGGACAGTTTATTTCAGTCAGCGGAACCCAATATGCGTGTACTCCACTGCCACTTGAAGTAACAGTTTATTCTGTTCCTGTTGTTGAGGTGACTTGTTCTGAATTGGATACCGCAATATGTCAGGGGCAGAATATTTTGTTCACAGCTTCAGGTTCTGATACCTATGGGTTTTATGTGAACGGTACAGCACCCGGACCGTATTCAACTGTTAGTGTGTTCTCAACTACTGCCCTGAATAATGGCGACACCATTAGCGTTCAGGCTGTTTCTGGCGATGGTTGCCATTCATTTGCTGCAGATACATTCATTGTCGAAGTGGCTCCCAATCCGGTTGTCAGTGTTTTGCAGTCTGATCCGGATCTGACCATTTGTGCCGGAGATACAGTTTCATTCAGCGCTTCAGGGGCTTCATCCTATGAGTTTTTTGTAACAGGTGCCTCGCAGGGCGCTCCTTCAGCGGTTTCTTCGCTATCGTTAAACAACCTTGTTAACGGAGCAGTTGTCACCGTGCAGGGAACCACCGGTTATTGCACGACTGTTTCGTCCAATGTTTATCAATATATTGTAAATGCAATCCCGAATGTTACATTGAACCCGGTTTCCGGAATTTCAGTGTGTACGGGCGATACCATTCAGTTGCTTGCCGGAGGCGCTACATCTTATCAATTCTTTGTCGATGGTTTGCCATGGGGTGTTGCATCCGGAAACTCATTGTTTTCGTGCGATACATTGGTCTCGGGTAATGTAGTGTATGTAGAAGGAACACTGGTCGGATGCACCGGCAATTCAGGCAGCACCTATGCTGTTACAGTAAATGAATTTCCGATTCTCTCATTCATCAATGATATTCCAACTGGCAACATCTGTTATGGCGATACAGTAACTTTTGAAGGAAATGGCGCGCAGAATTACAATTTCTATCTGGAGGGCAATCCTGTTTCAGCTGATTCACTTTTTGTGACTGCCGATTTGCAAAACGGACAAGAAGTGACACTCTTCGGATACAATGGTGTGTGCGGTCTTTGGGCCGATACCATCATGACCATAGGAGTGAATTACGTCAACGTGTCGCTCACTTCTGACCTTCCTTCGACAGCTGTTTGTGAGGGCTCGCCTGTTCAGTTTACTGCAATTGGAGCCGATTTGTATGAATTCTTTATTGACGGTGTTTCTCAGGGAAGCCCTTCCGCAACCAATGTGTTTATTGGATCTTCACTGAGTAATGGACAGCTTGTTTCCGTGAATGGAACCTCGAATTCATCGGGTTGTACTCAAACAGCATATAATGATATTTATGTTCACACAATCACAGTCCCGGTTATTGTAGCCTCACCCGATGATGTCTTCTGCGAAGGCGATTCGGTGCTGCTTTCCAGTAGTGTTGGAGAAAACAATCATTGGTATTTCGAAGGAATTCCTGTTGCCGGCGTTACCGATTCCAGCATCTGGGCATACGAAGGAGGCAATTATTATTCAGTCGTATCTGCAGGAAGCATAGGAAATGTGTGGTCATGCGGCGAAAACAGTCTGGGACAATTTGGAAACGGAACAACGATTAATAATCTGTATTTTCAGCCTTCGGTATTAACCACACATGCAATGGAAGTGGCCTGTGGTGCTGAATTCACAATGGTGCTAAATGATGATGGAACTGTGAAAGCCTGGGGACGCAACGAATTCGGAGCACTGGGCACTGGCAATTTCTCCGATTCAAATATTCCGGTGAACGTCGGAAGTCTTACGGCTATTCAGAAAATTGCAGCAGGTAATCGTTTTGGGCTTGCATTGAAATCCGACGGCACACTGGTTTCATGGGGCGACAACACGTTCGGGCAACTTGGCTATGGCAATTACTCAACCAGCAATTTCCCGTTTGCAGTTCTGAATATTGATAGTGTTACAGGTGTTGCAACCGGTGAAAATCATGTACTGGCCATCACTTCCGATGGTCATGTCTGGGCCTGGGGACGCAATCAGGCAGGACAACTTGGAGACAGTACGCAGACAAACAGAAATATTCCTGTGCAGGTGAAACATCTCGATAATGTTGTAGCTGTGGCTGCAGGAGCCAATCACAGCATGGCGCTGAAATCCGACGGAACCTTGTGGGTGTGGGGAAGCAATGCCAATGGCCAGCTTGGTTTAGGCAATATTACTGCTGCATGGACTCCTGAAAAAGTAAACCTCTACAACAGCGTTGTAAGTTTCGATGGCGGATCTGCACATTCGCTGGCCTGCGATACCATGGGGATTGTATATGCCTGGGGCGATAATACTTTCGGACAACTTGGGCTTACTTCAGTTACCGGATCATATTTTCCACTCGTGTCTGACGTAAGTGGCGGTGTGACTTCTGTTAAGGCTGGTAATTTTACATCTTATGCCTTGCGTGTTGACAGCAATCTGGTCAGCTGGGGCCAAAACCAGCTCGGACAGCTTGGTCACAGCGGAACAACAAATGTTTTCGTTCCGCAGATTATTGAACAGGTTTTCGAAATTGGTTCATTCGATGCGGGAGAAAAGCATTTGGCAGTCATACCAGTTTATGAGCAGTCATGCACGCCTTCGGGCATCACCATTACAATGGATACTGTCCCTGAAATTGATCTTGTTGTGAACGGACTTGTTTTGTCAACCACAACAGCAGGTGTGTCCTATCAGTGGTATTACAATGGCAGCGCGATCCCGGGCGCAACCGGTACTACAGTAACCATTGCTGCTTTGGGCACCTATTATATCGTTGTAACTTTCGCAAACGGCTGTTCGGGATTCTCTGATGAATTTCAATACGGTGTCGGCATGGATGAATATGGTGTTTCGCAGATGCTGTTGTATCCCAATCCTTCCATTGGCGAATTTACTGTAATGCTGTCTGAAAGCGATAATGCAAAGTCGTGGCGAATCATCAATTCACTGGGCCAAATCATAGAATCAAAAAGTGATTTCAGCAGCGCAAGTGTTTTTGAAGTGCGTGGATTGTCGCTCGCAGCAGGCGTTTACAGCATTCAGGTGATTTGCAGTGATGGCGCTGTTCGGTCAGCCAAGTTTACTGTGACGGAATAGAATGTTGGTCACGCGTCAGGAGACGCGCGCCCTATAAAAGTTGTAAAGTTAAAAAAATGACGATTAAGATTTATCTTGCTATATCCATCAGATAAGAGGAGACCATGAACGTTGTGCCTTTTGCATTGCACAAATGTCTCCTTTATGAACCTGATAACTTGATGACTTTCTACTTGCAAAGCGCCGCAGCCGCATGCCCTATGCTCTGTGCGTTGTGACGTCTGCATCACTGCACCACAAACGTTTTCGTAAAGTCGTTTCCGAAGCAATGCAATTGAATATAATACGTGCCCGGTGCCAAACCTTCTATTTCCAGATCGAAATGATTAGCGCCTTTCTGTGCATATTGACTCATATTGTAGATTAATGCTCCGTCGGAAGAGAAAATATAAACATCAGTTGCTGCCTGATTCATTGCGGTAAACTCAATGGCAAAACGGCCTGAATTCGGATTTGGATACAGATTCACATTGGTAAAATATTCTTCAGTTGCAGAAGGTGGCACTACTGGCTCTTCCTGAGGCAGCACCGCGCTGTCCTGCGCAATGACTTCTGGTTCGGGATCCGGTTCTTTGGCAGTATCGGGTTCATCAACGACGGGCTCATTTTTACATGGATTGCCCGAAATGTATTTGACAAAATAAATATCGCCAGGCATGGTGTCTGAATTATGGTTCCAGGTCTTACGGAATTTTTTCGCATCCAGAGGGCCTTCAATATCTTTAAATAGACCATTGGCTTTGCCGTCGGGATCTTCAATTCTGATCTGATATTCCGGATAGTATCCTTCTGATTCCTGAAAAATTGTAAAATTGCCAAGGCTATCGGTTACTGCATCATATTCGGTATTGCCATTGCGATCGACCAGTTTTACTTTGGCATTTTTCACCGGATTCTGGCATTCAATGTCCTTCACACTGCCTTTCACCGTAAAGAAATATACCGGAGCTCCGTATTGGGCCAGTACTTCAGAGGTGAATCCAATCATGAAGCCCAGAAGGGACAATGCTTTGGCAAAAAGTCTTGTAAACATAACGCAGAGGTTTTAAAAAACGAAGCCGCTTTGCAACAATAATTGTTCCGGTAAATGTTAAAATGCAAATCCATCAGAAAAGTAGTTGATTGGATTTTTGTATTTTTACTGATTCAGATTTTTCTGTTTTAATAATTTTCATCAGGTCTAATTCAATAATACGGAACATGAAACTGAAAAAACGAATTCTTACAACGTGTGGCATTGTGCTTTTTATTTTGATTGCTTCCTGCAGTCAGTTAGGCAAATCCGACAACACTGATTCTGATCAGAAAAACCAGACAAGTGAAAATTCATCGGCGCAACAGAACGAAGAAACAAATCTTGATTTCCTCAAAAAATACGATGGGAAATATGCAGATGAAGTTCACCTTTTCGAAAAGAAAATATTTTCGGAGCGGCTCGAAAAGCTGATTGGAACTGAAAATTTTAAATTGATCAAAGACGACTGGACAACCCTCATGCCCATGGAATACGCAAAGAATATTTTCACAGCGGAGGGCTGCAAGCCGCATGACTGTGGACCGAACAACTACATTGTCGTATATGATTTTTCCGAAGATGCCATGTATGCTGGGATCTGCGTTGATTATAAAGCAGAAACTTTTTCCGAAAACGAAAAGATCTCGCCGAAGGTGGAGAAGTGGAAGCCCTATGATTCACCTTTGCCAAAATAAGACAGGACTTTGGTTGTGAGCGAAAATTCAGCTAGAGGTTCAGGCCTCGGTTTCTACGGCAAATAAATAATCGTATCTTTGCACTGCATTACGGCTCCGTAGTTCAATTGGATAGAATGGCAGATTCCGGTTCTGTTGGTTGGGGGTTCGAATCCCTTCGGAGTCACTCTTAAGCTACTTTTACAACAAAACTTCTCCGAATGGATGAGAAGTTTATCCGCCAGCTGGCAGAAATCCCTTCGGAGTCACAAAAAACACTTTGTAATTAATTGAATCAATTATTACGAAGTGTTTTTGTTTTTACAGTCAAAAAATTGGATTTTTTTATTTGCAGACTTTGTATCCTGTTAATGTAGTTAACTCACTGAGCCCTGCCGCTGTCATCCTGAGCTCTGCTTCTGTCACTTTGAGCACCGCCGCTGTCATACTGAGCCCTGCTACTGTCACTCTGAGCGGAGTCGAAGAGTCGACAGCAGGGTAAACTCCGTCGAAGCACGAACAGCGGGATAAACTTCGTCGAAGTGTCAATGGTGGGGTAAGCTTTGTCGAAGTGAAAATGAAATTCCAGTAAGTGAAATTTCTTCAGCACTAATAATTAAATTCTATGGTCGATAAATTCCGGGACTGGGTGTCGTAGAAAACCTGAATAGACCTTTTTCATTAAATCAAATCAGCATTTTTTTGTGTCTTTGTGCCTTTGTGGCAAAACAGCCAGACTTCCGAAATTTCATTAATTTTGCAGCAACTCATTTCATCATGGAACATCCGCTGAAAGTTTACAACTCGCTCACGCGAAAGAAAGAAGATTTTATTCCCATCAACCCGCCTTTCGCAGGTATGTATGTGTGCGGGCCTACTGTGTATGGAGATCCGCATTTGGGTCACGCGCGTCCGGCCATTACCTTTGATGTGGTTTTTCGCTATTTACAGCACCTTGGCTACAAAGTGCGCTATGTGCGCAACATCACCGATGTGGGCCATCTCGAAAATGATGCTGATGAAGGTGAAGACAAAATTGAAAAAAAAGCAAAACTCGATCAGCTCGAGCCCATGGAAGTGGTGCAGTATTATACCAACCGCTATCATTACTACATGGATAAGCTCAATGTACTGAATCCTTCTATTGAGCCACACGCATCGGGACATATACCTGAGCAGATTGACATGGTGCAGAAAATTCTCGACAACGGAATGGCCTATGAAGCGGAAGGCTCTGTATATTTTGATGTTGAAAATTATAGCAAAAAATATCCCTATGGTATTCTTTCCGGTCGCAATGTCGATGAGCTTTTAAGCAACACCCGCGAGCTTGACGGTCAATCGGAAAAACGCAATTCGGCCGATTTTGCCATCTGGAAAAAAGCTTCGCCCACGCATATCATGCGCTGGAAGTCGCCCTGGAGCGATGGTGTGCCGGGCTGGCATATGGAATGCTCAGCCATGGGTGCGAAATATCTCGGAACGCCTTTCGATATTCATGGCGGTGGAATGGATTTATTGTTTCCACATCATGAATCCGAAATTGCACAATCGATGGCTGCCAGCGGTGTTCAGCCGGTGAAATACTGGTTACACAACAACATGATTACCATCAACGGTCAGAAAATGGGCAAGTCGCTTGGTAATTTCATAACCCTCGAGGAATTTTTGACTGGCAATCATCCTATGCTGGAACAGGCCTATACGCCGATGACGATTCGGTTTTTCATTTTGCAGGCACATTATCGTGGCACGGTCGATTTCTCGAACGCCGCGCTGCAAGCGTCGGGCAAAGCATTCGACCGATTGATGAAAGCATTTTACCGGCTAGACGCAATCGTTCCTGCCGTAGCCGGAGAATTCGATGAAAACAAGCTTTCGAAAGATTGCTACGATGCCATGAACGACGATTTGAATACACCAATGGTTATTGCCAGCCTTTTCGATGCAGTGAAATTCATCAATGCTGCAGCCGAAAAGCAAACTTCAATGTCGGAAGAACAAAAAATGGCTTTACTGAAAATCAGAAAAGATTTTATCGAAGATATTCTGGGACTTACGCAGGAGGGATCAGAAGCCGCTGCTGGAAAAGGAATTGAAGATGATTTGATGAAACTGATCATTGAATTGCGACTGAAATATCGTCAGGATAAAAACTTTGCCATGTCTGATTTCATTCGCGATGAACTTAAGAAAACCGGCGTGGAACTTAAAGACACGAAGGAAGGAACGGAGTGGATTAAAAACTAAAACTCTTTCAGATTCGTTATTAATTTGTCTGAACAAATAAATTGAAATGAAAACAAAAATCCTGATACTGACTGTAATAGTTGCAATGCTTAGTGCATGCGGGAACGGTAAAAAGAAAGATGGTGACGCGAAAGATTCAACAGTAGCGGAAACCATAAAAGTGCCTGAGTTCAATGCAGACAGCGCCTATGCATTTGTTGACAAACAAGTGTCGTTTGGTCCGCGCGTTCCCGGCAGCAAAGCACATCTGGCTTGCCGCGACTGGCTTGTGTCTGAATTGAAACGTCATGGTGCTGAAACTACAGTGCAGAATATTACAGTGCGGACTTATAACAATACGGTTATTTCCGGATACAACATTATCGGAAGTATTAACCCCGGCGCATCTGTGCGTATAATGCTCTCTTCACATTGGGATTCACGTCCGTTTGCAGATTATGATCCGGATCCGGCCAATCACAGCAAACCCATTCCCGGCGCCAATGACGGAGCATCGGGCGTTGGAGTGTTGCTTGAAATTGCGCGTCTTTTGAAAACCAATAATCCGCCGATTGGTGTCGATATATTTTTCTGGGATGTTGAAGATTTCGGCGAGCCCAAAGACGCGCAAGGTCAGGAAAAGGAAGACACCTGGGGACTTGGATCACAGTATTGGAGCAAGAATCCGCATAAACCGGGCTACAATGCACGATATGGAATTCTGCTCGACATGGTAGGAGCTCCATTTGCATCTTTCTATCGAGAAGGATTTTCACAGCGATATGCGCCTGGTGTGGTTACTAAAGTCTGGAATCATGCGCATGATCTTGGCTATTCAAATTTCTTTCTGAATGCGGAGTCCAATCCGATTATGGATGATCATTATTACGTGAATAAATATGCGAACATTCCTACGATTGACATCATTCATCAGGTCAATAATTCGAAGACTGGATTTTATCCTTACTGGCACACTCTGAAAGATGATATGAGTCAGATCGATCGCAATACGCTGAAAGTTGTCGGTCAGACCTTGCTGCGTACAGTTTTTTACGAGAAGTAGGATTGTTTTTTTTGTTGGGTTTTGTTCTTGTTTGTAAAAAAACAACAGGTTTTTGACATACACATGCAATTTATTGTATATAAAATATTATATAAAAAAGTTAATAGTAAAAATTAAAATATACTATATTTGCTGATAATTAACCAATAAATCCTGCATTATGAAATCAGTTATGAAGTTTTTTGTTTTGATGATTGTGTCATCGTCTTTGATGCTGAGCGGCTGCAAAAAGGACGACGACGAAGTTGTTACTCCGACAACGACCTACACCAATGTATTATCTGCAAAAATTGACGGCATACAATTTACCGCGTCTATGCCACTTGCTCAGATGACAATGGGGTTTCTGCAGATTGGTGGGTCAAACGCAGCCGGATCAATACAGGTGATTTTATCGTATGATGTACCAACAGGAACCGTTACAGTTACATCTGGAAGTGAAGAAGCTGTGTATTGGGATTCAGGAGCGGAATCTTATTGGCCAGGAACTGGATCAATTGTTGTCTCCAAGCATGATCAAACCAACAATATTATTGAAGGTACATTTACTGCAAGCCTTGAAGAATTTTCCTCCAGTGAAGTTATCAGTGTTTCAAACGGTGTTTTTAAAATTTCTTATATTGAGCATTAATAACAGACAAAATGTTTATTAATTAGTGCAGTCCATTACGGGCTGCATTTTTTTTATATTTTTGCTGAAACATTATAAGTTATGCATTTCCTCTTGAAAATTTTAATATTTGTTTCTCTTTTTTGTAATTTTTATTTCGTCATGGGACAGGTTGGAACCTACGTACCACCCACTGACACTCTGGTGAAACAAAAGCTGGAGAATTGGCTGGATATGAAATTCGGCTTGCTTATGCATTGGGGCTTGTATTCTCAACTTGGCGTGGTAGAGTCATGGGGATTGTGTTCGGAAGATCAGGACTTTCAGAGTCGCAACGGCATGGATTACATCGATTACAAAAATCATTATTTTAATCAGATTAAGAAATTCAATCCTCAGCAGTTTAATCCGGATGCATGGGCTGAAGTAGCTCAGAAAGCCGGGATGAAGTATGTTGTGTTTACGACAAAACATCATGATGGCTTTTGTATGTTCGATACAAAACAAACCGATTTTAAAATCACATCTGGCGAAAGTCCTTTCAACAGCAATCCCAAAGCCAATGTGGCTAAGTATGTTTTCGAAGCATTCCGCAACAAAGGTTTCATGGTAGGTGCTTATTTCTCGAAACCCGACTGGCATTGTCCATCTTACTGGACGCCGCTTCTGGCAACGCCCGACAGAAACTGCAATTACGACACACGCAAATATCCCGGTCGCTGGAAAGAATTTCAGAATTACACGTTCAATCAGATTGAAGAGCTGACAACGGAATACGGAAAGCTTGATATACTCTGGCTCGACGGTGGCTGGGTGCGTCCTGATTCCACAATCAACGAAGAAGTGCGCTCATGGGGCTACAACATTCCGAAGTACGAACAGGACATTGATATGCCTCGCATTGCTGCCATGGCTCGCGAAAATCAGCCGGGCATTCTTATAGTGGACCGCACTGTTCATGGCCCTTTTGAAGATTATCGAACGCCTGAACAAAGTGTTCCCAATTCCATTTTGTCGTATCCTTTCGAGACCTGCATGACTATGACTTCGAACTGGGGCTATGTTCCAAATGCAGAATATAAGTCAGCGGAATTATTAATTGCAATGATGATTGATGTTGTTTCAAAAGGCGGAAACTTTTTATTGAATGTTGCCCCTACAGCGCAGGGAACTTTCGAAAATAAAGCGATTCTTACATTGTATGAAATCGGAAAGTGGATGTCGGTGAATGAAAGTGCTATTTACGGAAGCCGCCCCTGGAAACAGTTTAAAGAGGGCAATCATGTGCGTTTTACACAATCAAAAGACGGAAAATATTTGTACGTTTTTGCTTTGTATTGGCCGGGAAAATCTCTGTCGTTGCCGTGCATCACCGAAAAGAAAAAATATAAAGTGACAATGCTCGGTTCGAAAGAGAAAATCAAAACGTCATTTTCTCAAGATGGATTGACTTTGATCATCCCGGAAGTATTGCAGAATGCTGCTTCGCGGCCAACCGCTTACATTTCTGTTTTTCGTATCACACTTAAATAAATGATCATGCACAGAAAGTCTCTGTTGCTATTGGCTATGACAATTATTTTCGGATTCGCGCTCCGTGCGCAGGATACATTGCCATACAAAAATCCACAACAGAGTATTGATGTCCGTGTTGCGGATCTTTTGAGTCGCATGACTTTAGAAGAAAAATTCTGGCAATTGTATATGATTCCGGCTGATCAAAATGTCGATCTGAAAAAATATCCGAATGGCATTTTCGGATTTCAGTTTGCCACTGCGGGGCGCGATAACAACAGTGCGGAGCAGATGCTGAATTATTCTGGTGGCGGCACAGCTTATGAAACAGCAAAGGCCATCAACGCTGCACAAAGATATTTTATTGAAGATACACGTCTGGGTATTCCAATCATTGCATTCGATGAAGCGTTGCATGGGCTTGTTCGTAAAGGAGCCACTGCCTTTCCGCAATCCATTGCTTTGGCGGCTACATTCGATACCGCACTGATGGCGGATGTCGCGGAGCAAATTGCATTTGAAGTTAAAGAACGTGGCATCAGGATGATTTTGTCGCCTGTGCTCAACGTGGCTGTTGATGGGCGTTGGGGCAGGGTAGAGGAAACTTACGGCGAAGATCCTTTTCTGGTGACTCAGATGGCGTTGGCCTACATCACTGCATTTGAAAAGATGGGAGTCATCACAACACCCAAACATTTCATTGCCAATTCAGGCGATGGCGGCCGCGACAGCTATCCGGTGCAGTTCAGTGAACGCATGATGGAAGAAGTTTTTTATCCGCCGTTTAAAGCGGTTATTCAAAAAGGTAAAGCAACTTCGCTCATGACTGCATACAATTCCTTTAACGGTAAACCCTGCTCTCAGAGCCATTATCTGCTTACAGAAAAGTTGAAAAATGAATGGGGATTTCGAGGTTTCGTCATCAGTGATGCAGGCGCAACAGGTGGTGCCAATGTACTCCATTTCACCGCAAAGGATTACACCGATGCAACAAAACAATCGCTGGAAGCCGGACTGGATGTGATTTTTCAGACATCGTTCGATCATTATCTGCTTTTTTACGATGCATTTGAAAAGAATCTGATCGATATTAAAGCCATTGATAGTGCGGTTGCACGAGTATTGCGTGCTAAGTTTGAATTGGGCTTGTTCGAACATCCTTATGTCGATGAGAGAATTCTTCGCGATGTTTCGGTGCCAGATTTACCTTTGAAAGCTGCGCGCGAATCGGTTGTGTTGCTGAAAAATGACCACGATATTCTGCCCTTGAAAAAAAATATTTCAGTCGCTGTGATCGGAACCGACGCCATCGAAGGGCGCCTTGGTGGCTATTCCCGCGAAGGCAAAGCAGAAGTGACAATCCTCGAGGGAATTCAGAATTTAATTGGAAAAGACAATGTGAAATACGCGGAAGGATGCGGGGCGTATGATGATTCACTGGTTGCAGTTGCTCCGCATTTTTTGTTTCATTCCGACGCTGGCAAGCAGGTACCGGGGCTTAAAGCAGAATATTTCAACAATATCTCATTAGGAGGAAAGCCTGTCCTGTCGCGCATTGATAACAATATTGATTTCGCCTGGACTTTGTTCTCGCCTGAACATGGGGTCGTAAATTATGATTTTTATTCGGTGCGTTGGGAAGGCGTATTGAAATCGCCGGGAAACCGAATGTATAATTTTGGAGTGCGTGGCGATGACGGTTATCGGCTCTTTATAAATGATTCTTTGATTATTGATAATAGGCAGAAACAGACAGTCAGAACAACAACAGTTCCATGCAGGTTTGAAGATGGTAAAAACTATGCTTTACGCATGGAGTTTAGCGAAAGTGTTGGTAGCGCTCATATTAGTCTGATGTGGGATGCTGGTTTGAATACATCAGAAGAAGAGGAAATAGATTTTGCAGTTCAAACTGCGCAGTCATGCGATGTTGCCATTGTTGTTGCTGGCATCGAAGAAGGAGAATTCCGCGATCGCGCTTCATTGCGTTTACCAGGCCGGCAGGAAGAGATGATACAGAAAATTGCTTCTACCGGAAAGCCAGTGATTGTTGTTCTTGTTGGTGGCGGCCCGGTGGTGGTAACCGATTTCATCAATAACATTGATGGACTTATTGATGTCTGGTATCCGGGCGATCAGGGTGGAACAGCTGTCGCTGATGTTTTATTCGGCGATTACAATCCTGCGGGCCGACTTCCAATAAGCTTTCCGGTTGATGAAGCTCAGTTGCCCTATGTGTATTATCACAAGCCCACCGGTCGAGGCGACGATTATCTGGACCTGACCGGAAAGCCCATGTTCCCATTTGGGTTTGGATTGAGTTATACAACATTTGAATATTCTGATTTAAAATTCAGTAAAGAAAATTTCAGTAGTAGTGAAAACACAATTGTTTCGTTTAAATTGAAAAACTCCGGAAAGTCTGATGGAGACGAGGTTGTGCAACTTTACATCCGCGACGAACTGGCGTCAGTTGCCCGCCCGATGATGGAGCTGAAAGGATTTCAACGCGTGCAACTGAAAGCAGGTGAAAGCAAAAACATCGCATTTGAGATTTCTCCCGAAATGCTCAGTATGCTGAATGAGCATATGCAGCGCGTGGTTGAGCCCGGCACCTTTCGAATTATGATTGGTGCCTCGGCAAATGATATTAGGTTGCGGGGGATTATTACAGTGGAAGACAAAAGATAAAAGTATAAAGCTCTGTCCTGAGCCTGTCGAAGGGACAAAAGTGACCATCTAATATTCCCATATTTGGAATTTAATCTGCGGAAGGCGGATCATGGGCGAAGCCCCACATTTTCACATTTTTCGTATCTCGTATTTTGTATTCCCTTTGCCGCATGCCGCGCGCGTTATCCCGTAATGCTGATGGTTTGCAGCAAATGTTTATTGAGTATTTGCAGGCCTTCCGGTGTATCGCGTAAAATGTTTTCGCTTTTGAAATCGCTGAGAATGCGCACCGCGTTTTCGTTACTCATACCACTGAGTTCCGCGAGATCTTTTCTTGAAATATAATGCGGAATTGTTTCGTTTTTGAAAACATCGTTCGACAGATAAAGAATCACTTCGGCCATGCGCCCTATGGTTTGTTTCAGACTCAGGCAGCTCATTTTGTGGAACAGAATCTTATAGCTGTCGCAAAGCCATGCAACAATGCTTTTATTGAATTTCGGGTTTTCGTTGATGAGTTTGATTACTCTTTCTTTTTCAATCAGGAAAACAGTGGAAGGAATCAATGCCACCGTTGAAAAATAATAATGATTTCCGAACAGCGACGACATGCCGATGAATTCGAACGGAAGCGTGAGCATAAACGAATAGCTTTTACTTCCCGGGCCTTCGATGTAAGATTTGGTAGCACCTTTGGCAAGCAGAATGAAATAAGAAGTAAACGCGCCTTGTTTGCCAATGGTCTCGCCTTTGCGGAAATTGAGCGGATTGCGCAATATTTGAATTGCTTCGCGTTTTTTGAGGCCCATGTTTTTCAGCCAATCCATCATTTCAGGAAAATCGTGCTGCACATTCTTCAACACCTCGGCCTCGTCTTCGCTGGTTTCTTCTTCGATATGACTTGGCTTGAGTTTTCGCAAGGTGACAAACATGGCTATTTTCTCTGCAATGGAAAGCAGCATTTGCATTTCCTCGGCCTTAAAAATCCCTTTCTCCGATTTCACCGGACGGATGTAATACACTCTGATCTCGCCAATGATTTCGCCATAGGCTTTAATAAGAGCACTCTGCTTAAGCTCGGTGCGTTGCAGCCCGGGACGGGAAAATATTTGTTCTCCGAGGATTATTTCGCCTTCGCATAAATCAGAATAACGCCATCCGGAAGGAATTATATCCAATAATTCGGAAATGGCCTGTGGCACCTCTTTGTCAATAATTTGAAGAACTTCATCAACCTTGTAGAGACAGTTCAGTTCCTTTGCGCGGTCGTGTAAGCCGAGTGTGTTCATTATCAATGGACTACGTGAAATAGCAAGTTCAATACCTTATTAATAGTTTGCAAAGTTAGTACAAAATAAATCATGGCAAAATCTGATTTGCGTCAATGGAGTTGGTGATTAATTGCATTTTTTGTTGGTGTATTTTGAGTGTTAAGTTTCTGCTGGGTTGACGTAATAGAGTTTACATTTGCATCAGAAACTAAATTCCTACAATATGAACGTTAAACAAATCATGCAGGATCTGGAACAGAGAAATCCGGGCCAGGTTGAGTATCTGCAGGCAGTACGCGAAGTACTCGAGTCAATCGAAGAAGTAGTAAATGAAAATCCGCAATTCGACAAAGCAGGCATCATTGAGCGCCTTGTTGAGCCAGACAGAACTCTCATGTTCAAAATTCCCTGGGTAGGCGATGATGGTAAAGTAAACGTGAACCGCGGATACCGCGTTCAGTTCAACAACGCTATCGGACCTTACAAAGGTGGTCTGCGTTTTCACCCAAGTGTGAACCTCTCAATCCTGAAATTCTTAGGTTTTGAGCAGATTTTCAAAAACAGCCTCACCACATTGCCTATGGGCGGTGGAAAAGGTGGCTCAGACTTCAATCCTAAAGGAAAATCAGACGGCGAAGTAATGCGTTTCTGCCAGGGCTTCATGCTCGAATTATGGAAACTTATCGGACCGGAAACAGATGTTCCTGCTGGTGACATCGGCGTTGGTGGACGCGAAATTGGTTTCATGTACGGTATGTACAGAAAACTTGCCCGCGAAAACACCGGAGTCCTCACTGGTAAAGGCATCAACTGGGGTGGCTCACTCATTCGTCCTGAAGCAACTGGTTTCGGCGGAATTTATTTCGTTGAACAGATGCTGAAAACAATGGGCACCGACTTTAAAGGCAAAACCGTTTCTCTCTCAGGTTTTGGCAACGTGGCTTGGGGCGCTGCAATTAAAGCAGTTGAACTCGGAGCAAAAGTTGTTACCGTTAGTGGTCCTGATGGATACATTTATGACGAAGCTGGTATCAGTGGTGAAAAAATCGATTATCTGCTTGACCTTCGTGCCAGCAACCAGGATATCGTAAAACCATATGCTGACAAATTCCCCGGCTCGAAATTCTTTGCCGGAAAACGTCCTTGGGAAGTTAAAGTTGACATTGCTCTGCCATGTGCAACCCAAAACGAACTCAGCGGAGAAGAAGCAAAAGTACTTATCGCCAATGGCGTTAAAGTGGTTGCTGAAATTTCCAACATGGGATGTACTCCTGAAGCAGTTGAAGCTCTCCACGCTGCCAAGATCGCTTTTGGCCCTGGTAAAGCTGTTAACGCCGGTGGTGTTGCTACCTCAGGTCTCGAAATGACTCAGAATTCCATGAAACTTTCATGGGATGCCAAAGAAGTCGATCAGCGTCTGCATTCAATTATGAATAATATCCACGAAGCTTGTGTGAAAAACGGAAAAGAAGCTAACGGATATATCAATTATGTAAAAGGTGCTAACGTAGCTGGTTTCCTTAAAGTTGCCAATGCTATGCTTGATCAGGGAATTGTTTAATTCCTCAGCATCTATCTCACTTAAGGCCCCGGTTTACCGGGGCTTTTTTTTGTGATATATTTCAAACTCGCTTTATCCTTTCAGATATTGAGTAATTTTGTATTCAAATCAAATAATCATGAGAATTGTACGTGTGGCGGTTGAGAGTGAGAGCATTATTGCAGGTGGCGTCGATCTGACTCAAATAGATCCAATACTCGAACACTATGCAGGCCATAAAGGTGCTGTTATTCCGGTTCTTCAGAAAATTCAGGAAACCTATGGTTATCTTCCTGCAGAATCTATCCGCAAAGCGGCAGAAGTGCTGCGTATCAGTGCCAGTGACATTTACGGAGTGGCTACATTCTACTCGCAGTTTCGGTTGAAACCGGTTGGGAAATACATTATTAAAGTTTGTCATGGGACAGCTTGTCATGTGCAGAATGCAACTGCCGTGAGCGAATCGATCGAAGAAGCCCTTGAAATTAAAGATGGCCAAACTACCGAAGACGGCTTGTTTACGATTGAAAGCGTTGCTTGTCTTGGCTGTTGTTCTCTGGCGCCTGTTATGATGATCAGTGGCGAAACTTATGGAAAACTTTCAGGCAAGTCGGCTGTAAAGATTATTAATGACGTTAGAATGCAGGAAAAACAAAAATAGACATGGGTATGGCTGAAACAATTGTTCGCGTTGGTATGGCCAGTTGCGGAATCGCAGCAGGTGCACGTAAAGTATTTGATACAATCAAAGGTTTACAGAATACAGATCATTTACGATTTGAGCTACAGCAAACCGGATGCATCGGAATGTGTTTTCGTGAGCCACTCGTAGAGGTGATTGACGAAAATGGAAGTTATCTCTATGGAGAAGTAGATGCTGAAAAAGTTCTTGAAATTCTCAATAAGCACGTGCGAAACGGAGAACCAGTGCGCGATTACATTGTGCGTACTGATTTGTTTGCTTCGCAGGATGATCCTTTCTGGAAAGGTCAGGTGAAAATTGCTTTGCGCAACTGTGGCGTAATTGACCCCGAAAATCTCGACGATTACATGCGGCATGGTGGATACGATGCAGTGAAGAAAATCATGACGGATAATATTTCGCGCGAAAATATTATTCAGACGATTATCGATTCAGGCCTCCGGGGCCGCGGTGGTGGCGGTTTCAGCACCGGAATGAAATGGAAGTTTGCATTCAACAGTCAAAACGAAACAAAATATATTATCTGCAATGCCGATGAAGGTGACCCTGGTGCATTCATGGACCGGAGTCTCATTGAAGGAGATCCGCATGCCATCATAGAAGGTATGATCATTGGCGCATATGCCATTGGTGCCAGTGATGGTGTGATTTATTGCCGGGCTGAGTATCCGCTTGCCATCAAACGTCTCAACATTGCTATTGGTCAGGCACACGAAAAAGGATTTCTTGGAAAAAATATTTTTGGGAAACAGGGATTTAATTTCGATTTGTATGTAAAAGAAGGTGCCGGCGCTTTTGTATGTGGTGAAGAAACTGCACTCATGGCCTCTATCGAAGGTGAGCGCGGAATGCCTCGCCGCAGGCCGCCTTTCCCGGCTGTTTCCGGATTGTATAAAAAACCAACCAACATCAACAATGTTGAAACCTGGGCCAACGTTTCATGGATTATTCTCAACGGACCCGAAAAATATGCTGCCTTTGGAACTGAGAAAAGTAAAGGGACCAAAGTGTTTGCCCTGGCCGGGAAAATCAATCACGGTGGTCTTGTCGAAGTGCCCATGGGCATTCCCTTGCGCGATGTGATTTTTAAACTTGGCGGTGGAATTCAGAACAATAAAAAGTTCAAAGCAGTACAGATGGGCGGCCCCTCTGGCGGTTGTATTCCGGAACATTTACTCGACACCATTGTCGATTACGATTCGGTAACTGCAACAGGCGCCATTATGGGTTCCGGTGGATTAGTTGTTATGGATGAGAATACCTGCATGGTTGATATGGCGCGCTTTTTCCTCGACTTTACACAAAAGGAAAGCTGCGGAAAATGTACATTCTGCCGTGTTGGAACAAAACGCTTACTTGAAATTCTTAGACGCATTACCGAGGGTGAGGGACGTGAAGGTGATATTGAATTGCTCGAAGAATTGTGCGAGCAAATTAAAACAAGCAGTCTTTGCGGACTCGGACAAACGGCCCCCAATCCCGTTCTTACGACTTTGAAATATTTCAGGAACGAGTACGAAGCCCACATTTTCAACAAAAAATGTCCGGCCCATAATTGTAAGAAATTGCTTACTTATACGGTTGAAACTGATAAATGCACGGGCTGTACTGTTTGTGCAAAGAACTGCCCGACCAATGCCATTTCGGGTGAAAGAAAGCTGCCGCATCTCATCGATCAATCGCTGTGTATCAAATGCGGTGTGTGTTTCAGTAAGTGTAAATTCGACGCAATCACTTTGTCATAACCAGGTAAAAAGAAAATCATGGATACGATCAATGTTATTTTAAACGGAAAAAATGTTCAGGCAAAACCTGGCGAAAGCATTTTGGATCTGGCCACGCGAAATGGTTATTCTATTCCGACACTTTGTCATGACCCTCGCCTGGAGCCGTTTTCGTCGTGCTTTGTGTGTGTAGTTCATGTTGAAAAAATGAGAGGATTACAACCGTCGTGTTCCACGAAAGTGACCGAAGGTATGATTATCGATACAGAACGCGAAGATGTGAAGAAGAGTCGTAAAATGGCGCTGGAACTGCTTTTGAGTAATCATTATGCAGATTGCGTTGGTCCGTGCAAAGAAACTTGTCCGGCCAATGTCGATGTGCAGGGTTATATTTCACTTATCGAAAAAGGACTGTACAGCGAAGCAATCGGATTGATTAAAGATCGCAATCCGCTGCCCGCCATTTGCGGCCGTGTTTGTGTGCGCCCCTGCGAACTGGCTTGCCGACGCAATTTGCTCGAAGAAAACAATGGTGTCGGAATCGATTACCTGAAGCGCTTTGCAGCCGATCAGGATTTGAAATCAGAAAAACATTATCGTCCGGATGTCGCTCCTGCAACGGGAAAAAGTGTAGCGGTGATTGGTGCTGGCCCCGGAGGATTATCTGCGGCTTACTGGCTTGCACAAAAAGGTCATCAGGTCGATATTTATGAAGCAATGCCGCATGCAGGTGGCTGGCTGCGATATGGAATTCCTGAATATCGTTTACCAAACGATCTGATCGACAAAGAAATTTCAACCATCACCGAATTGGGAGTGAATATTTTTACCGGAAAAAAACTCGGAGAAAATGTTTCTTATAAGGAAATCAAAGAAAAATATCTGGCGACCATTCTCACCATAGGATCTCAGAAAGGCGCACTGGTAGGCGTTGAAGGCGAAGATGCCGATGGTGTTTTCAGTGGAATTGATTTCCTGAAAAACATGGAAGCAACTGGACAACGTTACAATTTTAAAGGAAAGAAAATTGTTGTCGTTGGTGGTGGAAACACAGCTATGGACTGTTGTCGTACGTCGCGCCGTTGTGGATCGGAAGAAGTATATGTCGTCTATCGCCGCACCGAAGCTGAGATGCCGGCCAACCCGATTGAAATTCACGAGTCGAAACTCGAAGGTGTGAATTACATGTTTTTGACGGCGCCTGTAAAGATTCTGAAAGATGAAAATGGTAAACTGAAATCCATGGTCTGCCAGAAAATGGAGCTGGGCGAACCCGATGCATCTGGCCGCAGACGCCCTGTTCCAGTAGAAGGATCGGAATTTGAAATTGAATGCGATTATATTTTGGCTGCCATCGGACAAAAAACGGATGTCAATTTCATAAACGACATTAATGAATTTTCTGAAAACGGACAGCTGAAAATTACAAAGTGGGGCGATATCGAAGCTGATAAAGACACGCTTGTAACCGGCATTCCGTCGGTGTTTGCTGCAGGCGATGGGGTAACAGGTCCTGCAACCGCTATTGCAGCCATCGCGCAGGCAAAACTTGCGGTTCATAGTTGCGAACAATATCTGAATGGATTGCCTATCGTTCCTCCGGAAAAAGAATTTTACAGCCGTAAAGAAAATTTCCGTATGCAGGAAAAGCAAGAGTACGCGGGCAAATTCATGCATCAGCTGCGTGAAGAAATGCCGGTACTCGATCCGAAAGATCGAAATAATTTTACAGAAGTTGAACTCGGTTATGCATCTGAAAAAGTTGCAAAACATGAAACTGCCCGTTGCCTTGAATGTGGCTGCGGCGCCCTTTACACCTGCGATCTGAAAAAACATGCAACCGAATATAATGCGAATCAGATTCACTATTCAGGTTGCTTTAATGATCATTTGATTGATTTTTCGCATCCCTACATTGAGATCGATAAAAACAAATGTATTTTGTGTGGTCGCTGCATTCGCATCTGTAAGGAAGTGGTTGGCGCATCAGCACTGGGTTTTGTGAACCGCGGATTTGAAACTTATGTTGCACCAAGTATGGGAATGAGTTTGAAAGACACTAAATGCGAAAGTTGCGGACAGTGTATTTCAACCTGCCCTACCGGAGCAATGTCCGAAAACAAGCTGTTTAAGCCGGGTCCGGTGAAGACCGAATTGTTTAAAACCATCTGCAATTATTGCTCGGTTGGATGTGAACTCGAAGTGCATCATCGCGGTGGATTTGTGTTTGGGATTCAGGGAGCAAAGGGTATGGTGAATCAGGGCGGCAACCTGTGCAACAGCGGCCGTTTCGGATATCAGTATATGAATGATGGCAGCCGTTTGCTCAGTCCTCGTGTAAAAGAAAACGGATCGTGGAAAGACATTTCATGGAACGAAGCGTTTGAAATCATTTCAAAAAACATTGCGTCGGTTCAACCTTCAGAAAATGCATTCACGGTCGGAGCGCGGCTTTCGAACGAAGAGCAGTACTACATTCAGAAGATAGCAAGAGCAGGTGTCAAGACAAATAATATTTCTTCATTCCATTACATGGAGCGTGGAAAAGGGTATTCTGAAAATAGCATGGAGAATGTCTCTTTCAGCGATTTTCAGCGTGCAAGAGCTATCTGGGTGTTAAGTCCCGAAATGATAAAATCGAATGGAGTTGCCGGGTTTGCAATACAAGTTGCCAGAAATAAATCTGAAATTCCGGTAACCTTAATCGTTGAAGGCGACAACCATCTGATGGACCATAAGGCCGACAGAATCATTGCTGTGAAATCGAAATACGCTTTCATTAAAGCGATGAATCATTATTATCTGACCTCAGGAAAACAAAATGCGTTGTTCATAAATGGTCGTACTGAAGGATTTGAAGAATATAAATCTGCATTACTGAAAGAAAACTACACATCGTTGATTGCCGCATCCGGCCTTGCTCAGGATATGGTTGAACAACTTGCTGATGAGTTCAATAATGTAGCTGAATCTGTTATGGTTTATGCTGAAGCCGGCACCTCATCGAATTGTGCAATGGAAATTACGAACCTGATGATGATTACCGGCAAGCTCGGGAAAACCGCATCGGGTGTGGTTTCGCTGAAATCAAAAAATAATTCGCAGGGTTTGCGCGACAATGGTATTTGTCCTAATACCGCTCCAGGCGGCCGTAAACTGGTGGAAGCAAACCCAGATTTGGAGAAGTTGTGGAATGTTACTGGCTTGTCTGATGAAACAGATTTCAGTATTAAGCAAAGATTGAAGGATGGTGCTATCAAAAATCTGCTCATTTTTGGCGAAGATCCATTAGGGACTGCGGTGAATGCTAACGAAGTGAATGAGTTGCTTTCAAAAACACCATTTATTGTTGTTGCGGATTATTTTATGACACCAACAGCCGAAGCGGCTTCGCTGGTATTACCGTTGGCATTTCCATTCGAAACCGGCGGAACTTATACAAATACGCAGCGCGTTATTCAACGCTACGAAGCTCATATGAAGCCAAAGACGGGCAAATGCAATATTGATTTATTAAATGGATTGGCAGAAAAACTTGGTTTAATTTCTTTTCGATCAACGGACGAAATATTTCTGGAATTCGCATCATTGCTTCCAGCGCAGAAAGAGGAATTATTTTCGTTCAATGCTACCGACAGCGATAACCCACGCAACATGTTTGTTTTTGGCGCCGACAATCTTGTTCTAAGGCATCAGAAGCAGGTTGCAGAATTAATGAAAAAGTAATCAGCACTAACAATTAAAACTTAAGGCTATGGAAAATTTTAAATCGATGGATCACATTCTCGACTTTGCCATGAATCAGGAGCAGAGTGCTGTTGACTTCTATACAAAGCTTGCTGCCAAAAGCCGCAACGAAGAAATGAAGCAGATTTTCGAAGAATTTGCACGCGAAGAAATTGGCCATAAGGCGAAAATTTCGCAGATAAAAGAAGAGCAAAATTTTAATCTGCCGAAAGAAAAAGTCGCTGCCCTGAAAATTGCCGATTATATTGCTTATCCCGATGTGGATGAAAATATCACATACGAAGACGCCCTGAAAGTGGCCATGGCGCGCGAAAAAGCAGCATTCAAGCTTTACACGAAACTGGCCTCAGAAGCGCCGACTCAAGCTATCCGCAGCATTTTTCAATATCTGGCTCAGGAAGAATCGAAGCACAAACTGCGCTTCGAGCTGGAATATGATGAATTCGTTCTGAGAGACAATTAAGAATACTTGGCAACTTCTTAGTAGCCAGTTGTGAGTAGTCAGTTGTGAGAAAAATTCTACTGGCTACTGAATACTGGCTACGGGATCGTTGCTTGCTCGCCCCCGGAGCCCTGGCGGGCATGCGGGCTATTAATATTTATCGCCTCCTGGCGAATAATTTAGGTGCTTCACGTAAAACGTGACAAGTCGCAGCTTCTTTTACGGCTTCGCCACCTTAACCTTGATCTCGAACTCGATCTCAGCCCTAACGTCGCCTTTATAACCGAGACACGAAGTGGCGAGCTCATGAACACTTTTGAAAATAATTTAATGGGTGAATAAACTTTCAACTTTAGGAACTTTATAAACTTCTATTCCGGCTGAACGACCAGACATTCCGGTCGGTCCCCGGGCTTGTCATTGTACACTTCGAATTCATTGATCCAGCCGTGACTTGCATTGCAATTGTTGAAAAGTAACTGAATTTTGTTTGAGGAAACTGTTGTAAAAACATCTTCAACAGGAATGCTGTTACTTTTCTTGTTTTTATCTTTTATGGAAGATGTGCGTTGAACAATATCATGTTTGCACACCAGTGTGTCCCAGCGTTCGAGTTTTATATTCCACGATCTGAGATAGTATTCCGGTATAATCAGATTGTCTGTAGCATGCCAGATAACTACACGGTTAAAGGTTTGCGGTTCTCCAAAATTGATGGTGGCCTGCCGCCAGCCACAGGAGTCTTCATAGTTTTCTTTCCCGCCGGTAAAAGCCAGTCCGTATCCCCAGTAGTTTCCACGCTCGCGGATTCCATCAACAATATGCCATGGAAAAACGGCCTCGCCCCAACCCTTGTCAGATTCCATCGGTGATGGATATTTGAAGGTGCCGTCATTTCTTGCTAAATCGTTGTCAGGGCTATAGTAATTCAAGTCAATGGAATTGACACTGTCATTATTTGTGAAAACAGTGTACGAATAACCGATGAAAATTCCGATGAACAGGCAAATCAGCATTAACAGAACAATTAATATTATCTTTCGTTTATTCATTGTTGGACGGACCGTTATAATTTCAATCTGTTGATTTTGAACCTGACTGTGTGCAAAAATACGATAATTCAAAACGCCATTGGATACCTGAAAAAAAACAGCTGTATTTTCATGACCAGTTGCATTTTTATGTACGTTTGTAAATCAATATAGTGAAGAGCTTTATTTTGAAAACAAATCAGTTTGTTTTTTTATTGGCAACTTGCATTTTGGCTGCTTTAATGCCCGGGGTTTTATACGGACAGCCAGCATCGCGCGTTGATTCTTTGTATAATGAACTGATTGTTCATTTTGATGAATTGCCTGAAGACTCAAACACAGTTAAAAAGATGTATGAGTATGCTATTCTTTGCGCAGAGAATGAAGGTGCATGGAATTCGCTGAAACAACCTGAAGTTTGCTATGAAGGGTTTAGAATGAGTCAGCGGATTGGCTATCAGAAAGGATTGCAGGATTTTGTTTCCGTGCTGAAGCAATCTTTCAAACAGAGTGAGGAATTGCCTTTGATTGTAGTTCATACATATCCTGATGCTGTAAACCGAAAAACTTTTCGGTTATTACATCAATTCAGAAAAGAGTTGCATGGGGGCACTGTTGATTATTACTCTCAGGCCTATGATTTTTATATGTCACGTAAGATGTTTCGCGAAGCTGGAATTGTCAGGTTCTGGAACGCGATTTCGTATTATGATACAGAGAATTTTGCCGGTGCAGGCATCATGTTTTCGGAGGCCAGAACATGTTTTTTAACTGCATCTGACCATTATTATCTGAGTCGGGTCGCATTGTTCTATGGTTGCTCTCATTATTATTCCGGAAATTACCCGGCTGCCATAAATGAATTCAATCTTTCCGAAAATGAATGTTTGATTATAAAGGACACTTCATCATTAATTAAAACGCTCTACAACCGTGGCGAAGGTTATCTGGCCATCTGTGAATATCAAAACGCACTTGACGATTTTCAACAAGCTTACAGTTTGGATACTTTGTCAGGAAACACCATTGCCAGCGAGTCAGGGCAGTTAAAGTTTGCGCGTGTATATTATGCCCTTAATCAATATTCCAGGAGCATTCAGATTGCAAAATTGGTTCTGGAAAATGCAAGAATTAAAAAAGACAAAATTGCAGAAACCGATGCGTTGTATTTTCTGTCTCTGGTGTTGGTCGACGCAGGACAAAAGGATGTTGCTGTCGATTTTTTGCTTGATTTTATATACTTACGCGATTCTCTTTTTACAGCAGAAGTGAATTCTTTTTTCGATGAACGGGAACTCCACTGGATAAACAAGTTGGGTCGTCAGGGCACTTATCAGGCTTTTATTGACCATGAGCGAAACAAATATTTTGTGGAATGGCGGAAAAGCAGATTGGTTGTATGGGGTGTTATTTTTCTTGCCATTATTCTTGCTGTGTTTGGGATTGTTTTGTATCGTTCAAATAAAAACAAGAAACAGGCAAACATATATTTGAACCAGCTTGATAAGACAAGAAATCTATTTTTTTCAATTATAGCCCACGATTTGCGAGGCCCTCTGATTGCCACGGACTACATGCTGAAACCCGCAATAAGTCATGCAGAAGAGAAGAATGACCAGGTGTTGGTTTCATCTCTCAAAGAAATTGAAATGCAAAACAGCCGCCGCAAATTGTTGCTTGATAATTTGCTGAGCTGGGCTGCCATGCAGCGGGGATCAATGAAATGCAATCTTCAACCGGTAGCAATAAAACCACTCATTGAAAAGGTAATTTCCTTTTGCCAGTTTGCGGCAAAACAAACCGGTGCTTCCGTAATCATTGACCAATTGCCTGATGTAACACTCTTGGCCGACCCTGATATGATGGAGCTGATCATGCGGAATCTGATTGACAATTCGCTGAAACATGGAGGGCACGAAGTTGAAATAAAAATCAGCGGCGCGGTAGAAGGCCCGAATCTCAGGTTTACTTTTGATGATAATGGAAAAGGAATGAGTGAAGAAGCCGTGGAAAAATTTATTTCCGGTACAACACCTGATAATACTGGCAACAGCAAGCTTGGCTTATCACTAATCAGATATTTTATTGAGCAGCAGAATGGAAAAATTTTCGTTCAATCAACAACTGCAGGTTGCAGCCTTAGTTTTACCATCCCTTTATTAATCAACGATAAAACCAATGAAGTATGAAAGCAAATTTAATTCTGGTAGATGATCATAAGATTTTCAGGGATGGTTTACGACAGAATCTGGAAAGATACCATCCCTATTATCAGGTTTGCGGGGAAGCTGCCGGTGAAGATGATCTGATGCAGCTGCTTAAAAACGGCACACAGCCCGACATTCTAATAATGGACAATATCCTGCAAGGGAAAAGCGGTATTGCCATTACTGCGTCGCTGAAACAGGGTGATTTCAAAAACATTAAAGTGATCATACTGTCAGGCCTTATCTCATCTTCCATTGGCCGGTCCGATTACGAATATGTATTGGATGCCATTGAAGCCGGTGCCGATGGGTATCTGCTGAAAGATTGCGGAATTGAACAAATAGGTCGGGCAGTTGAAGAAGTGATGCAAGGTGGTGGATTTTGTCTTGGCGAAACTTTTAATATCAAAGAAGCCACACGTGTTATCATCAATAATCAGAAAAAGCTGATTTCCATTTTAAAGAAAGAGCACAACTTCGGCCTTACGCAGCGCGAAATTCAGATGATTCAATTATTATCGCAAGGCCTTAGTGCGAAAGAAATTGCCTCGAAAATGTGCATTACCGAAGATGTGGTGACATCGTTCAAAGACAACATTAAGCGTAAACTGAAAGAAACCTACGATATCGATATCAAGAATATGGTTGAAATGGTTGTATGGGCCATTAAAAACAAAGTGATAGCCATTTAGTAAATCTTCACGCCCCCCATAATTGCCGGAATTTTCCGGAAAAATGCCTGTTTTATTTCCCGGCAATAGTATTGTTGTCGTGTATATTTGTTAGCGTTTATATTTCACTATTAAGTGCGGCGTCAGCACGGTAAACTCTGGCAAATATAACATGAGAATAATTTTTATCTTCATTGCACTATCGATTGGTTTAAATTCCTGCACTGATTGTGTTTTTGGTCTTGTGGGTACTCTCGCAGGCGGCTGTGGTTGCTCAGAAAACAGTTGCGATTTAGAAGGTACCGTATGGAGATATGAGGTTGTTTTTACGGGAATTCAACAGGCGTGGACTTTAGAATTCACAGAAAATTCTTTTGACAGTTATTGGGGAACCCCGGGCAATTACTATCAAGACCATGATGCAAGTGGCTCCTGGGAATGCGAGGGTTCTACTGTTACTGTATCTAGTGGCTCGAGTTCAGCGACCGGATATATTGAAGATGATGTTATGACTATTGGTGGAAAAGATTACATTAGAATGGACTAATATAAAACTTCTGTTATGAACAATAAAAACATCAATATTTTCAGATGCATTGTTTTTCTTTCATGTGCATTGTTCTTCTCTTTTTTTCCCCCTTTGCATCTGTTTGCTCAGGATACTATCTTTACGAAGGGCACAACAACAATTGCTGCCAAAGTTTCTGAGATTACTGAGGGGGAAATCAAATACAGAAAATTTTCAAATTTAAACGGACCTCTGTATTCGATAAGCACTAACGAAGTATTTAAAATCCGTTATGAAAACGGCGAGATCGAATTTTTCAAAACTTCAGACGAACCAGTTACTGTTAATACCGCATTAACTCCAACAATCGACTCCCTGAAATACATCGAAGATGTGCTTGGGTTAAAGCTTGCAAATTCTGAGGCAAACGGTGGCAGTATTAGAATCGTTGGCATATATCCTAATTCGGAATTTGAGAAACAGAAAGAACGAGTACTTCTTTTTTCGATTTGTTATGTCATTACTTGTGACAGAATCAGAGTCCGCACAGTATCGGAGCTTTCCAAAACAGTATTTGATTTCTTCAAGGATGGATATACCATTTTAAATTTTGGTGGTTTGGCCAAAGCAGACTTATTGGGTAATTATTCGACCAGTGCGAAAACTTTTGATTTTTCCGGATTGAAGTCTGTTGGCGGAATGAATAATAAACCCATCAGAAAAATGACAGCAGAGGAAGCCATGGCCTATGCCCGCTGTCTGGCCAAAAACACTTACAATCCTACCGCGCTGGGAGTTAACTTCAAATTTTTCTCCGGATTTTTATTTGGTTATCCCGGCGCATTCTACGGGACACTCATTTCAATGATGGTTAAGCCAAAAGTTCCGCCTTATGTATTTGAGCAGGCCAATAATCTTGAAAATTGCAGCAATGTAAATGTTTCCGGCTCAGAATCAAATACGACGGCAGCAACAACAGTTGCTACAGGCCCTGTGAGTCAGGCCTATGTGAAAGGATATAAGAAACAGCACAAGAGAGAAAATGCAAAGGTGACGGCAATCACCAGTGTTATCGGAGCTGGAACATGGAGTATGTTGTGTTTCCTTTTTATCACTATTGTTTGCTAGATGCAGAAATAAAAGTGCAGCGTCAGCACAGTAAACTCTGACAAAACATTATGAAACGACTTATCATATCTGTGTTTTATGTTTTTGCAATTGGAATTTCTTTTGCTCAGGTTGCATCCGATTATTACATGCCATTTTGCGTAGGCAATCAAACTGTCTTGGTTGATTATGGTGATATTGACAATTGGGGACACACAGCTACTTTTACGTATTTACAATCAGACTTCATTAATACCGACTTGTGTTTTCTTCAGGAAGGGAAACTTTATTCCCACAGCGGATGCTGTGAGACAGAGGTTTTCCATCTGATTTGGTTGTTTAAGGATCTTAATGGGGATGTTTATCTGAAGGCATATTCCGAAGAGTATCCCGATCTTGATTCTGCAATAATACTATCAACCCCTATTCTGTACTTTTCAAACAATTATTTTACAACAGGTTATTCAGTATCTCAAACCGTGGAACCAGGCCACATTGTAATTGATTCCGTAATTAGCACTGATGCGGTATACGGAGGTTTTACAAATTGTATTCAGATCAGAGAAACAGATATTGTAAATGATACCATAACCAATATCGGTGATTCATATTATGCATTTGGTGTGGGAAGGGTTGGGGAGCAAAGAATTTTTCCAACGGATGAGATTGGAACATCTACACTTGTGTCAGCATACGTCACATCCTGTGATCCCATTGTTGATACAATTCCCGCAAACGAAGAGGATGCCTGTCTGGGTGACTACTTTGATTATTATGTCAATAGTATTATTGTCGACACGGTAAACAGTTTGCTTACGGTTACCTGGAATTTTCAGGACAGCGTTATTACAAATCAATTTGTCGAAACTTATGGTTTTCAGATTGAGGGGAATAATGTTATCAGTATTACGTTAAACTGCTCCGGGAAATCATCAGAAACATATTATAAACCAATTAATATAAACCCATCTTTCCATCTGGATATTTCTGAAAATGTCAATGCTGATTTAGTGTCCATATTTCCGAATCCTGCCTCAGACAATGTCGTGCTCAGTATTAACGGAGATGTTGCTGATGGCAGCAGTTATCGCATCTTTAATTCAACAGGCTTTTTAGTGAGTGCTGGAGACATTACTAAAAATCAGCATCATATCAATGTTTCGGACTTTGCGAATGGATTGTATTTCGTGGAAATATTTTCAGCTAATCACATTGAACCCCAAAAACTCATTATTCAAAAGTAAATACATGAATACCGGCAATCATTTATTAGTTTATTATATTATTGACGATTCTGATTTAGGCAGCGCGGGTGAAAATCCGTGCTGCTTTTCATTCAAAGATGCTGTAAATAAACTTGAGAACAAGGATGCCAACAAAGTTAAATCTGATTAAACGATTGATAGTTCAAAAACAAGTGGAGCCCAGATTCCACTCCGCCAAGGCGGGAAAAAACGGGGCGGATCCGAAAAGCCAAATGAGTAGGAAAATTTAAATTGAATTCGTATGAAAGTATTCGCATTTATTACCGGGGCAGTATCCATTTCCCTAACATCCTTAGGAATTCTGTTTAAATTGATGCATTGGCCTGGTACAGGCATTTTGCTGCTGGTAGGCATCGTGTTATTCTCAATCTTTTTTGTACCCAGCATTGCAGTATATCTTTATAAAAGAGAGAAATGAAACTGCGACAGCAGACATTATGCATAATTGCAGATATTGTGCGGTTTTTATCGGCTTTACATCTGAGGCCTTAATTTTTTATTGAAGGACTTTTTATCGTAAAGGAAAGAAAGTTAAATTGCTTTGAAATTATTAGGCTTTCCTGCTTATGTATTACATTTACGTCTGCATTATTTTCGCATTTGTCAATTAATAGTACTGTTATGAATAGAATATTTATTGTTTGTACGTTTTTCATGTCAATTTTCGCTGTCTCAGCTCAAACAGGCGTTGTAACATCAGGCGGCAACGCCTCCGGATCAGGAGGATCCGTGAGCTATTCCATAGGTCAGGTAGTTTATACCACAAACCCGGGAACTGATGGATCAGTTGCGCAGGGAGTTCAGCAGCCCTACGAAATCAGCGAAGTTGTCGCCATCAGTGATTATGCGCTTGAATGGGAGTGTTCGGTTTTTCCGAATCCCGCCAATGATTTTTTGATCATCAGTCAGACACATGTTGACGACTGCATTTTTCAACTGTTTGACTACAACGGACAGTTGGTCCGGCAAGGAAAGCTGAATGTGGGTGAAACAAATGTTCCCATGCGGGACCTGGCTCCTGCCATGTATTTTCTGCGCATTTCAAATGCCGCAGGTGAATTGGAAAAGGAATTCAAAATTGTCAAAAATCAATAATTATGAAAAGAATATTTACTGTTGTTTTGTTTACAATGCTTGTTGCAGCTGCATTTGCTCAGGCTCCTCAGAAACTCAGTTATCAGGCAGTTATTCGCAATACCAGCGATCTGCTTGTAACCAATACAGCTGTCGGAATGCAGATCAGCATTTTGCAGGGCTCGTCAACGGGAACGGTTGTGTATTATGAAACGCAGACCCCGACAACGAATGCGAATGGTCTTGTGAGTATTGAAATCGGGAACGGTGTTGGCTTCGATGCGATTGATTGGAGCAATGGTCCGTATTTTATAAAAACTGAAACTGATATAACAGGTGGCACGACTTACACGATATCGGGAACCAGTGAGCTTTTGAGCGTGCCTTATGCATTGCATGCAAAAACAGCCGAAAGTGTTGTCGGCGGAATTACCGAAACCGATCCGGTGTTTGATTTATCAGCAGCAGCAACGATTACGGCAACAGATATCATCAACTGGAATAACAAGCTCAGCACTGAAGTTGATGGTGATATTTCCAATGAAATACAAATTCTGAGTATCAGCAACGACACCATCCGTCTCACAAACGGAGGTTTTGTAAAATTGCCCGCCGGCTTCGATGGTGATTACAACAGTCTTATAAACACACCCACAATCCCTGTTGTGCCAACGACTGTTAGTGCATTTACGAACGACGCCGGATATCTCACTTCATTCACTGAAGTTGATGGATCAATAACAAATGAAATACAAATTCTGAGCATCAGTAATGATACCATACGCCTGACAAACGGAGGTTTTGTAAAACTCCCTGCCGGCTTCGATGGCGATTACAACAGTCTTATAAACACACCCACAATCCCTGTTGTACCAACGACTGTTAGTGCATTTACAAATGATGCCGGATATCTCACCTCATTCACCGAAGTTGATGGATCAGTAACAAATGAAATACAAATTCTGAGCATCAGCAACGACACTATCCGCCTGACAAACGGAGGCTTTGTAAAACTCCCAGCGGGCTTCGATGGCCAGTACAGCAGCCTGACAGGCGCACCAACAAATGTGAGTTCATTTACAAACGATGCGGGATATCTCACCTCGTTTACAGAAATTGATCCGGAAGTTGGTATCAATACAACCAATTATGTTTCCAAATGGAATGGAACAGCACTGGTTTCATCGGTTGTTTACGATGACGGAACGAATGTAGGTATTGGAACTGCAACACCGTCCTACAAGCTGGATGTCGCTGCTGATGCGCAAATAAATGGCGTACGCGTTGGAAGAGGTGGTGGTAATCAGGCGAGCAATGTTATGATTGGAAGTTATGCATTAATGACTAACTCTTCTGGCTTTGCTAATACGGCTGTGGGTTTTTATTCCTTATTCAGTAATACGACTGGTAGTACGAACACGGCTATTGGGCAGCACACACTATATGCCAACACAATTGGGAAATGGAATACAGCCCTCGGATGTCAGGCATTGACAAACAACATTGACGGTAATTCAAATACTTCGTTAGGATTGCAGTCATTAGGTGCCAATACAACTGGTGATAATAACACTGCTGTTGGACGTGATGCGCTATTGCGGAACACAACAGGAAACAATAACGTGGCTCTGGGCCAGGAGGCTGGGTTCAATGGCATTTCCGGATCAAACAATGTTTTTCTTGGCTACCAGACTGGTTATAATGAATACGGTTCAAACAAGCTCTATATTGCCAACAGCAGCACCTCAACACCGCTTATATACGGCGATTTCAGCACAGCAACACTTACTGTTTACAGCAATCTGAACATCAATAACGCATATGCATTTCCAAATGCAGACGGAACAAATGGACAGATTTTGTCAACAAATGGTGCCGGACTTTTAGGATGGAACAGTCTTGCAACGGTTGCAACAAGCGGCAGCTATAATGATTTAAGTGATAAACCACTTTTGTTTGATGGCCAGTACAGCAGTCTGACAGGAGCGCCAACGAATGTGAGTTCATTTACAAACGACGCAGGATATCTGACATCATTTACTGAAGTTGATCCTGAAGTTGGTACAAACAGTACAAACTATCTTGCCACATGGAATGGAACAGCACTGGTTTCATCAGGTGTTTACGATGATGGGACAAATGTGGGTATTGGTACAACAACACCGGCTTACAAGCTGGATGTCTCTGCTGATGCGCAGATCAATGGGGTGAGAGTAGGTAGAGGTGGGGGGAGTATTTTGACAAATACAGCAATGGGGAATGGCGCTTTAAGTAGCAATACAACCGGATACTGGAATGTCGCGTTTGGCGAACAGGCATTAAATAGCAATACTACTGGCTATAGTAACGTTGCTTTTGGGCAGGAAGCATTATTGACTAATTCAACCGGAACGCAAAATACCGCTATTGGTAGGAGCTCTATGAATTATAATGCGGATGGAATTGAGAATACTGCAATTGGGGGAGGAAGTCTGCGTTTTAATACTTCCGGAAATAAAAACACGAGTATCGGAACAAGCAGTTTGTATAATAATGCGTCAGGTAGCTATAATGTTTCTATCGGATTTGCGGCCGGGTTTTATGCGACGGGCTCTTACAATGTTTTTATTGGTAACGAAGCAGGTTTAAACGAAACCGGCTCCAACAAACTGTACATATCAAACAGCAATACCTCAACACCGCTCCTGTACGGCGATTTCAGCACAGCAACGCTGACAGTTTACAGCAATCTGAATATCAATAACGCATATGGTTTTCCAAATTCAGATGGTACAAGTGGGCAGGTTTTGACCACAAACGGCGCAGGAGTTTTGGGCTGGAACAGTCTGGCAACAGTTGCTACAAGTGGCAGTTATAATGATCTGAGTGACAAACCAGTTACTGACGGATCGGAAACACATATAACAGCCGGCAATAATATTACTGTTACCGGAACCGGAACGGCTACTGATCCCTATGTATTTGGAGTGGCACAACCAAAATTCTATCTGGGACAGGATACTTTAGGGGGCATTGTATATTATATTTATTCAGGAAGTGATGGTGAGCAGCATGGTTTGATTGTTTCAAAAACGGAAACAACTGCAATTTACGGTGGCTCGACATTTATTGGAGCAAATACAACTGAAGATGGAGCTTATAACACATCTTTAATGTCAACTGGTGCTGGTACTGCCCGCCTTTGGGTGGAAACCCTTGGGCCAGAATGGTACTTGCCATCAATTGACGAATTGATTTTGCTTTGGCATAATCGTTATCACGTTAATAAAACTGCCAGAGCAATAGGCTCAGCAGTTCTTGCGAAGGATTTGAATTATTGGAGCAGCACTGAGTACACTTCTTCTAATGGTTTTTATTTTCAATTCTATTTCGGCGACGTTAACAACAACTCAAAGAATGTAACGTGCAATGTCCGCGCAGTAAAATCATTTTAGTTGTCTATTGTGAGAAGTAATGTAGTCAGTGGTGATCCGCCGCGGCGAACTAATCATTCACAACTGGCCACTGAACACTGGCCACTTCAAAGTGCCTTTATGAACGTTCAACTTTAGGAACTTCCCACTGACAATAGCGCGGATTCCGTGCTATTGTCTCTCCATCGCCACAATCCGCCCGCATTTATAATATCGCTTCGAATAATAATCTTCATCGAGGCTGCTGATCATTACGCCTTTGCTGGTGGTGGCATGTATAAAGCGGCGGCTGCCCAGATACAGCCCTACATGGCTGACGCGGTCGCCATTGATTTTAAAAAACAAAACATCACCGAGTTGTGCTTTATCGATATCAATAAAGCGGACATCTTTCTGCATGTCGTTGGCGCTGCGGTTAAGCGCAAGATTGTATATTGTTTCGTACATGGCCAGGATCATGCCGCTGCAGTCGGTGCCTTTTTTACACTCACCTCCGTACACGTAAGGTGTCCCGAGCCAGGAGTCAATTTCTTCAAGAAATTTCGCGTCTTCGGTTCCGCTTAATTCAACCTTCCACTTTTCTCCGTATTTGGCATAAACACCAGTGGGGGCATTTCTTTCGCTGATGTTTGAAAGGGTGTCGCGTCGTGTTTTGTCTTTCCGCTCTGTGAGATCATTGCGATTGTCTCTGATGTTTTTCGGTGGCCCGTGGGTCTCGAGCTGTCGTTCACGGATATGCTCGCGCAGTCCGGCGCAGGAGGAGAAAACCACCGGAATCAGCAGCAGTATCAGGGCTTTTCGGATTGACATAGTACGGCACATAGGTCAAAAATACAACGAAAATAGCTCCTGAATTCGTATGCGAAGAAAATAGTATTAACGGGGAATTGTTGATGAATAGTAAGAGGATTTTTCAAAACGAAACCCCCAGAGCAAAAACAACATTCCACCGTCCGAAAGCGACGAAGGAGCGAAAGGACATGGAACCGTTGTTTTTGCTGTTGTTCCGACGGTTCCATGTTCCGGCCTGTTTTAGAAAACCCTCGAAGAGTTCGGAACTCTTCGAGGGTTAATTTTGGCCGGAACGGTGGAATGTCGAAACAACACCCGGTTTTGAGACAGGCTCGTTTTCGTAGGCAAAGTTACTTAACGACATATTCAATCACCGCATCTTTCCACAACAAATATCCCTGCCCGTTCAAATGCAGCCCGTCGTATGAATAATCCATATTCAATTCATTTTCTGGTGTTTTGAAAAGATCAAAAAGGTTTATATAGGTCAGTGAATATTTATTTGCAAGTGCATTTATTCCTTTATTGATTTCAATAATGTCGTTGTTGTTTCGGGTTGTCTGATTCTTTGTAGGCAAGACACTTTGAAGATACAGTTGTGTTTTCGGTGTTTTCTGAATAATCAGTGTGATGAGTTTTTCATAATCAGTGAGAATCTGATCAACACTTCTTTTCCTGGCCAGGTCATTGGTGCCGATCATCAAAAATATTTTTTTCGGAAAGGAGCTTACAACTTCCTCAAGTCGGTCTATAACGCCATTAATCACATCACCACTAATTCCACGATTTTTCACATTCTCCATTCCGAAAAGCTCATTCCATGCGCACATATCAGTGATGCTGTTGCCGAGAAAAATGATCTCGTTCGAATCATTGGGCATGCTCTCAAAAAAGCTTCTTTTTGCATCATAATAAGTTCCATAGATGCTTGGTTTGTACTTGCCTTCATTGCCTTCGGTTACAGGAACAGTTTGCGCCTTTAGCCCGGTAAATCCGGTTAATAAAAGGAAACCGAAAATTACTTTCAACAGATTCATTTTCATTGTTGATTCTTTTGTTATCGGAGAATGCAATGCAAATGTATGCAGCCGAATATTAAATTGCAAATTGCTATGAACTTTTTTTTATTTTGTAATTTTTCTTCAAATCCTTTTTCGTCACACGTGGAATTTATCACGCTGCAAGCGTGAGTCGTTACAAATCTTTCCAGAATCTAATCTTCCCACATTCGCGACCGTGTCACGTCTCACGTGAAGCGCCACATCGGCGAAGCCACACATGCGCGAAGCGTCACATTTTCTCTCGTATTTCTGATTTCGTATTTCGTATTTTACTACCTTCGTATTTCAATGGTGACTCAAAATAAAATTTCATTTCTAAAATATTTTTCTACCTGGCGCATAATCATTCCGATCGCGCTGGGACTCAGTATTTCGGCTTATATGATCGGACGTAGCTTTGATGCAGAGATGCTTTCACAGCTCGACTGGGGTGTCAAAACTATTTTCTGGATTTTTATAGCAGTGCTGTGTTTGCTGTTGCGCGATTTTATGAATATGCTCCGGCTGCGGATTCTTACACAACAAAACCTTAGCTGGAAACAGTCTTTTCACAACATCATGCTTTGGGAATTCGGCAACGCAGTTATGCCTGCTTTTATTGGGGGTGCTGGTGTTGCGCTGGTTACCATTCATAAAGAGGGTGTTGGTCTCGGCCGCAGTACAGCTGTTGTTATGATTTCCTCTTTGCTCGATGAACTGTATTTTATTATTTTGATTCCTGCAATTTTGTTGATAGCGTATTTAGAGACAACATATGGTAATTTGGCACTGCCAGACGCTTTTACGCCGGGTTGGATTTTCTGGGGCGGTTATATCTATCTCTCTTGTCTTGCATTGTTTCTCTCAGCTTCAATATTTTTTCTACCGCGATTTTTTGCAAAATTACTTCGCCGAATATTCAGTCTTAAGTTTATCCGAAAATGGAAGGGGCGTGCAAACCGCATGGGGCGCGACCTTAAATTATGCAGCCGGGAAATGCGGGGCAAGTCATTTGGCTTCTGGTTGAAATTGTTTTTGGTTACGTTTGTCGCATGGACCTCACGTTTGTTTATTATAAATTGCCTCATTATGGCTTTTATGCCCGGGGTCGATCACTTCGAGCTTTTCTCACGTCAGTTGTACATGTGGGTCATTATGCTGGCCAGTCCTACGCCCGGAGCCAGTGGTATTGCGGAATGGATTTTTTCGGATTATCTGGGCGTGTTTGTAATTGCAGGCCTGGCGCCGGTTTTGGCACTCATCTGGCGCTTGCTGACTTTCTATTATTATTTGCTTGCGGGGAGTCTGGTCATGCCTGTATGGATACGCAGAGTGTTTAAGTAGCGCGCAGAGAGTTTTCACAGGAGTAGCTCGCAGAGCCGCAGAGCGTTTCTCGCAAAGATCGCAGGGGCGCAGAGAAAAATGGCAGGGAGTTTCTCGCAGAGGGCGCAAAGACGCAGAGAAATTTTGCCACGAGGAACTAAAGCCACTAATAGTATTACTGGTCACGCGTCAGGAGACGCGCGCCCAAGTAAGAGAAGTTCACCAAGTTCGCAGTGAAATTCAATAATTCGCCACGAGGACACAAAGTCACAAAAAGTATTAAAGGTCACGCGTCAACGTAAAATGCTGCAAGCTGGAGACGCGCGCCCAATGCGTGTTTGCCACAAGGACACGAAGGCTCTGTGATTTAAGAATATCGATTTTTGATTTTAGATTTGATGGTAGATGTTTGTAATAATAAATCCAAAACAACATTGTAAAGTAAAAATTAAACTGGCTATTGGCAACTCACTACTGACCACTCGAGAAGCACCTTTATGAACTTGATAACTTTCAACTTTACAAACTTATGCAGTACATTAATCAATAAAAAAGCCCGCACAAAGCGGGCTTCAGAAAGCAAACATCTTTATTTAATTTCAAGCAATTCAACTTTGAATTTCAAGGTTGAGTTTGCTGGAATACCCGGCAATTCGCGGTTTCCGTATGCCAATGCAGGTGGAATAATAAATTCGTACATCGAACCAACACTCATCAGCTGAACGCCTTCTGTCCATCCGGGAATCACTTCGTTCAGGCCAAAGGTGTTGGGTTTGCCACGGTCGTAGCTGCTGTCAAAAATAGTTCCGTCAAGCAGTTTCCCTTCGTAATTTACTGTTACCCGGCTGGTGGGGCCAGGTTTACGACCCTCAGCAGCACGCAGGATTTTATATTGCAAGCCGCTGGCCGTGGTGATATATTCCGGAGTTGAATTTTCTTTGGTAACAACAGAAGTGTTTTCAGTTTTATCGTCACCTTCAGTATCGTTTTTTCTGGTACTGCATGCTGTAACAACAGCAGCAACAAAAAGCAGAATCATTATATTTTTCATGAGATACAGTTTTGAATTTTCTGTTATTTGAATTCGAGTAATTCAACTTTAAAGACCAGTGTCGACCCTGCAGGTATCGATTGCATAGCCCTGTCACCGTAGCCCAAATCGCTCGGGATGGTGAGTTCATACATTGATCCGACGCTCATGAGCTGAAGGCCTTCTGTCCAGCCTTTGATCACTTGTCCAAGTCCAAATTCAATCGGTTCTTTTCTTTCGTAACTGCTGTCGAAAATAGTTCCGTCAATCAGGCGTCCTTCGTAGTTCACTTTCACAGTGTTTGTGGCCAGCGGTTTCGGACCTGTTGCATCGCGCAGTATTTTGTACTGAAGCCCTGATGCGGTCTGCATAACACCTTCTTTCTTTGCGTTGGCCTCCATGTACAGACGGCCTTTTTCTTTGTTGATTGCAGCATCTTTTGTTGCTTCCATTTGCTGTTTTTGCTGCATTTCCATCTGGAATTTTCCCATGATTTCCTGGAATTGCTGCTGTGTAAACAATGTGTCTTTTCCGTTGTATCCGTCACGGATTCCAGCAAACAGAAGATCAAGATTCAGTTCAATTTTATTTTGCGAAAAACTCTTTGCAATATCAGTTCCGATCATATAGCTAACTGTATCTTTGAAGCTGGTCATGATTGTTGCCTGTGGTGTATTGGCAGATTGATCACAGCAAGCTTTTTTTGAAGAGTGACACGATGCCAGTCCTGCAGCGATGATGAAAACGACGAGAATTTTTTTCATACTATTTGTTATTTAAGTGGTTGAAAATATCCGGCACCCGAAATCACATTGGATGCTTCTTTTTGTGCGTAATTCGTGAAATGCTTCACAATGTCTGACCGCTCGGTCTTTCCGGTTGTGATGAAATAATGATTGCGGACCAGCCCTTTCGGAAATCCTCCTTTGGAGTAGGATTTTTTCAAACTGTTCAGATTATCGTAAATCAGTTCTGAATCATTCGCAACATTGTTCCCGTCGAAATCAACCGGTATTACATAAACGCCATTGGCTCTGAATCCTGAATTCTGGTTATAGGCCAACCTGTGGCTCATGAATACGATCGATCCGGGACCGGCTGAAATACTGCTGATAAGCTCATTCTCGCTCAATGTCGATGTCACTGTTTGTCCAAAACCGGAGTTGAGAAATGCTCTTATCATTAAGTTTGAGCTGGTGCTATCTGGCCCAGCCAGCGGTTTTAAAGGAGAGGACGCTGCTTTTTTATCCACTTGATTCCAGTTGGTAATACTGCCTGTGGAAAAAATGCCTTTTAAATCTTTCAGGTCAAGACCGCGCATTACAAGGTACTGCAGAACGGGGTTATTGAAGTTCACCGTCAGCACAAGAAGATCTGTTGCAATCGCATTTGATTCAAAATCGGGAAACGGGTTTGTGCTGCCGCCGGTAACAATCAGTTGCACTTTTCCTGAGGATAGCAATTGCTTCGATTCAGTGGTTTTGCATGGAATCACTTCAACAATCATGTTGGTGTTCTGTGCGACATAGTTCGAAGCCAGGCGCTGTGCCAGATCGTAGCTCTCTTCGGTAGCACCGACAGTGATTTTACCTGCTTCCAGGTCATTGTTTACCGTCGAGTTGTTCTGATCGGTCTTCGCATCGTCTTTCTTTCCGCCGCCGCACGCAATCATTGTGAGCGCAATGCACGCGATGAGAATGGAGGTTATTCTGCCCATGTAGTCAATCTTTTGCGCAAAGTTACATTTTTCGTATGAAATTGAAAAATTTTGCATCCGTACATTGCATAATCTCATAAAAGCATGTATTAAAAATCAAGTATCCAAAAGCCCTTGTTAGGAATTTACCGCTAATTTTGCAATCGTAAATTTACTTTGCACTATGTCAAAAATTGATAAACACCCCATCCTGCCTGTTCCCGAATGCGAGAAACATTCATTCAAATTCAACGGATCCAGCGTAGAAGGCGACAAGGGGTTCACCATTGCCGCAGCGCTGCACAATGCCGGTTTTCCGGTTCACAGCCACAGTCTTCAGGATCGTAACCGCTCACTCGAATGTGGCATCGGGAAATGCGGTGCCTGCGAAATGCTTGTTGATGGCGTGATCCGCCGCATCTGTATTACACAGATAGACGGCGTGAAAGAAGTGATGGAAGTGCCCAAGGATTATATGCCGGAAGCGAAACATTCGAGGCAACCTCAGATAAAAGTTTACCGCACCGATGTGGTTATCGTGGGTGCAGGCCCGGCCGGACTTGCAGCGCGAGAAATATTGAATCAGCACGATGTTTCGAATATTGTGGTCGACAATAACGCGAAAATCGGCGGTCAGTTCAATATGCAAACCCACCAGTTTTTCTTTTTTGAAAAAGAAAAGAAATATGGCGGTATGCGCGGTTTCGAAATTGCTTCGGCTCTGGCCGGCGACAATCATGAAGGAATTTTTCTGAATTGTACCGTGTGGGATCTGCTCGAAGGGAAACGTATTGCGATTAAAAATATTAAAACGGAAGAAATATTTTATATCGATTGCAATCATCTGATTGTTGCTACGGGTGCTGTCCCTTTCATGCCTACGTTCGAGAACGATGATGTTCCGGGTGTTTATACCGCCGCAGTGGTTCAGAAAATGATGAATACCGAACTCACATTGCTGGGTAAAAAAATTCTAACAGTCGGTGCCGGAAATATTGGCTATCTCACATCATATCAATTAATGCAAGCTGGAGCTCAAGTTGTTGCTATTATTGAAGCTCAGGGCAAAGAAGGCGGATTCCCTGTTCAGGCCAATCGCGTACGTCGTCTCGGTATTCCTGTTATGCTCAATCATATTCTGGTGAGCGCTATTCCAAACGAAGATCACACAGGCGTTGTTGGCGCTGTGATTGCCGAAGCACATAATTTCAAACCCATTCCGGGAACTGAAAAAGTAATTGAAGGCATCGATGCCATCAATATATGTACTGGCCTTGTTCCCGATGATCAGCTGCTCTCGCTGGGTAATGAAATTTTCGGTCGCAACTGCCATGGTGTGGGCGATGCAATCCGGATTGGTGAAGGCACCTCCGCGGTTTTGCGTGGTAAACAATCGGCATACGAAGTACTGGATATGATGTCGGTTAAATATAAATACGACGACTACCTTGCGGTTTCAAAAGAGTATATCGATTCTCAGCAGCACCCGGTGCGGGTTATAGAAGAGCCAGTGCTACCGGTTGGCGACAGAAAAAAGAAACCGTTTGTGCAAATCGACTGCCTGTATGGTTTTGCCTGCAATCCCTGCGCATTTGCCTGTCCCTACGGAGCCATCACCAAAACATCAACCAGCACGGTCCCTGTGGTAGATTTCGATAAATGTATCGGCTGCATGCAATGTGTTTATCAGTGTCCCGGTCTGGCCATTTTTGGTTACAACATTGAAAAGGATCAGCTGTTTTTGCCGATTGAATACGAAGCAAATGAGAAAGAAGAAGTGTACCTTGTTGACAACAACGGAAAGGTCCTTGGCGAAGGAGTGATTGAAAAAATTCTGACAAAACCCAATAAAACCAATGTTGCCCGCGTGAAATCATCAACGGTTCATGGCGATGATCTCACAAAAGTGCGCGGTTTTATTGTAAAAAGCAATTATCCTGAAAAGCCCTCACTTCAGACTACAAGCTACAAGGAGGAGGGTGCAACTTATGTATGTCATTGCGATGATGTCACACTTGATGAAATTCTCGAGCGCATTGGCGACCGCAAGTTTATTTCTGTTGATGAAATCAAACATACCACACGTCTTGGTATGGGTGCCTGCCGCGGTAAACGCTGCATCCGCCGATTGAAAACAACCATTGCTTCAAAAGGTATTACCATTGTAGGCGATGCAACACCTCGCGGGCCTTTGTCGAATCAGGTGCTGATCGGCGAATTGTATCCGGGAAAAGAAAACGAAGTTATTGTTCCATTCACGCCTGGTGTAAAAACAGAGCGTAGAAAAGTGAAATCATTGGTTGCCGGTGGTGGTATCGGTGGCAGTGCGCTGTTTCGTTATCTGGCCGAAGCCGGATTCAGCCCTGTTCTCGTGAATCATGACCGTGGTGCATCGTGGCGTAATATCGCCGGTGGGCGGCCTGCATTCAGCGTCCCAGAACTTTCGGATATTGCCATTCACAACCGCGATATTTTTGTCGAGCTGCAGAAAATAAAAAACGTTGATTACAAACCCATTCGATATGTGAGCTTTGCCCACGATGATGCAACATACAAAGCCCTCGACGCATCACGCGCCTGGTCAGATGCATACATGGTTGATAAGAAAGATTTCCAGAAAGAAATCAGCCCGTATTTCAACAAAAATCTGAGCACATATCAGTCAGCTCTTATTACACACGACTGCTGGCAGGCTACGCCTGGCCGCGTAATCGACCTGATTCGCAGCATTGGTATTCAGAAGGGCGGAAGCATAATGGAAGACTGCGAACTGATTGATCTGCGAAAAGAAGGTTCCAAATATATTGTATTGGTGCGCGATCACAACAAGCAGTATGTAGAATTTGAAACCGAAGTTTTCATCAATGCACTTGGACCAACCGCAGATAAATTTGCACGTAAGCTGAACATTGAAACTGGTCTGTATCCTGTACGTCATCAGGCTTTCATCACACGCAGACTTCCTCTGCTCGGCAAAGATGGCGATGCACTTGACATGCTGATTGATCGCAGAAAATACAAAGCATTCAGCTCGGTGTATGGCCAGCAATTAAAAGAAACCGGCCAGATCATTGGTTGCGCTTCGCCGCTCACTGACCCGAAAGAAACCGATAAAAACCTGAAAATAAACAGCAAGGAATTCCTTGAAATCGCCAGCGAAATTTTCAGTGACTGGATTCCGCAATTGGCTTCAGTCGGATTCCAGGCGGTGTGGAGCGGATATTATGTTGAGCCGCGCTACATCATCGATCCGTCGCTTGGATTGTTTGTTGGGCTGCGTGGACATGGATTCATGATGAGTCAGTATCTGGCCAAGATGTATGTGGATAAACTTGCTGCAAAGCCAGTTCCTGAATACTTCGAAAAGCTTGCCCTGAGCGGCCCCGGCCTGAGCGAAAGTGCATTTAAATAGAACTTGCTTTTGGTGCACAAAGTAGCACAACGTGCACACGAAGTTTATTCGCTCATTGAATTACCTTTATAGGTGCTCATGAGCTCAGCTCATGTCATGCGCTTTGGTTCACAAAGTAGAATGAACTAAGAAAAAGTCGTTATCGGTTGTGTTGTGCAGCATTTTTCAAGCAAGCTTGAAATCCAGCATAGCACAACCGATCATACTCAATACTTGTGTATGATTTTGCATTTTCATGTGAAATCACTAAAAGACGGAATTAAAAGACTTGTGCTCTGAAAGAAGAATTTTTGTTCAAATTCAAAATTCGTAACAAAAGCTGATGACAAATTCACGACCTAGTCGTGAATATCTGTTGCGGTAATGCATTGAGCAAACTTGTTTGCAAAGATGTAATGCTGCAACAGATATAAGCTTTTGTTTTTGAGTGATCTACTTTGTGGGACTTCGTGCTCCAACTTCGAGGTACTTTGTGTAACCAAGGCAATCTTTTCCGGAATCGCAAAAATGATTAAATTTGCACCTTTATATAAAGTCAGGATGAAAATCAATATTGTAAATCTTAGCAACAACCCGTTGCCTGCATACGAAACAGAATACTCTGCCGGCGTCGACTTGCGTGCTTTCACCGAAGAGAATATTGTTCTCCGCCCGATGGAGCGAAAGTTGATTCCAACGGGATTGTTTATTTCGTTGCCAATCGGATTCGAAGCTCAGGTGCGACCCCGAAGTGGTTTAGCCATTAAAAGCGGTGTGACAGTTCTAAATACACCAGGTACCATCGACAGCGATTATCGGGGTGAAATCAAAGTGATTCTTATCAATTTTTCGGACACAGATTTTGTTATAAAAAATGGTGACCGCATTGCTCAAATGGTCATAGCGAAGCATGAACGGGCCGAATGGCAACTTGTTCCGGAACTCGATTCCACCGAGCGCGGTGCTGGCGGATTTGGACATACAGGGAAACAATAATTCAAAATATTTATGAAGATAATAATTCCAATGGCAGGTATGGGTAAGCGCATGAGACCGCATACACTGACTATTCCGAAGCCGCTCATCAATATAGCTGGAAAGCCAATTGTACAGCGTCTTGTTGAAGATCTGATGGAGCTTGTGGATGAAAAAGTAGATGAGATTGCTTATATCATTGGTGATTTTGGAGATGAAGTTGAAGAGCATTTGCTGGATATTGCAACCAGTGTTGGTTCGAAAGGTAAAATATATTATCAGAATCAGGCGCTAGGAACAGCGCATGCCATCTCATGTGCAGCTGAATCCATTTCAGGGAAAGTCATTGTTGCTTTTGCCGACACTCTTTTCAGTACAACACAGAAGATGGACATTTCGCGCGAAGCAATTATTTGGGTTCACAAGGTTGAAGATCCATCAGCATTTGGTGTTGTGAAAACGGACAACAAGGATGTTGTTACGAAATTCATCGAGAAGCCAACCTCTCCTGTTTCAAATCAGGCTATTGTTGGAGTATATTATTTCCGCGAAGGCGAAGTTCTAAGAACGGAAATTGAGAAACTTCTGGCCGATAAAGTGCTGGTCAATGGCGAATATCAACTCACCGATGTGCTTGAAAACATGATGCAGCGCGGATGCCAGTTCTCGGTTTACAACGTTGAAGAGTGGCTTGATTGCGGTAATAAAAATTCAACCATTCATACAAACCAGCGTATTTTAGATTTCGCTAAAAACGGAACCTTAATTTCTCACGACCTGAATCAGAAAAATTCGATCATTATTCAGCCTTGTTTTATAGGAAAAAACGTGACCATTACGGGAAGCATTGTTGGCCCGCACGTGTCTATTGGTGAGGGCTCTGTGATATCGAACTGCATTATTTCCAATTCTATCATTCAATCACATTGCAAGATATCAAATGCGAACATCGACAATAGTATGGTTGGCAATTTCGTTGAATATAGTGAGAAGTACAAAGAATTAAACATTGGAGATTTCACCGTAATTGTTCAATGACAAAACGACTGACACCATATTTGCTTGTTTTAGTGCTGATGTTATCGGCCTGCAATTCGTTTCATAAAGCGCAACGCAAACACAACAAACTTACCGATCGTGAGCGCCTCATGATTTCCAGTGTATTCATCGAAGCCACGCGTTATAAGATTCTAGGGAACGCTGCCAATGCAATCGGACTTTATGAATCAATTATTCAGCAGGATCCGCTGCATGATGCATCATTATACGAATTGGCACGGCTTAAGATGAATACGGGTGAAGCAGATGTTGCAGTTGAATTATTGAAAACGGCCATGCGCGTTGAACCTGATAATATTTGGTACCGACTCACCTACGCCATGGCCTTCGAGAAATCGGGAAAGTTTTTGGATGCGGCTGATCAATACAAAAACCTGCGAAATAAATATCCTGAGCGATATGAGTTGTATGAGTATGAGGCTCAGTGTTATGTTCAGGAAAATGAATTTCAGAAAGCGATAGATGTTTACAACCAGCTGGAATTGCTGATTGGCATTTCTGAGCAGACAGGAATTCAGAAGTATTATATTTATCAGAACTGGGCAAAGCCCGACAAAGCCATGAATGAAATTCAGAAGCTGGCTGATAAATTTCCTGAAAACCCTCAGTATTCAATGGCTTTGGTTGAGTTTTACATGCGAACCGGCAAAGCAGGACTTGCGCTGAATAGTATAAATTCTGTTCTTGCCGTTGATCCGGAAAACCCGCTGGCACACGCTTACCTGGCCGATTATTATCATCTGTCAGGCAACGATTCGCTGGCCGTGAATGAAATATTTTCCATCATTGGATCGTCTGCAACAGGCATAGATGAAAAAATTAGTTTATTTCTGAATATTTATCGAGCCGGCAATGTGTATGGTGATTCAACCGTTGTTTATCCAATGCTCGATACACTCGTGAGTGTGCATCCAACTGAAGCGAAGGCCTGGGCGATGTATGCTGATTTTTTAAACAAAGATGACCGCAAGGATGAAGCGTTGATGATGTGGAAAAAATCGCTGGTGTTGGACAAAAGCGTTTTCGCAATCTGGGATCTTGTGATGAATGAATATTACGACGATCAGCAATATGACTCGTTGTTTGCCTATTCTACGAACGCTTCAGAATTATTTCCTGAGCAGAGTAAAGTCTGGTTTTTTCTAGGATCGGCACAATATCATACTGGAAAATTTATTGAGGCTGTATCATCGCTGGAGTTTGCTTCCGATATGCAACTGAGCAATAAGGAAATGAAAAACGAAGCGATGTATCTGTTGGCTGAGGCGTATCTGAAAACCAACAGCAACAGTGAGTCTGATGCAATGTTTGAACAACTCATCGAGGCCGACCAGAACAATGCTGTTGCAAAAAATGCATATGCCTATTCACTTGCACTGCGTGGAGAAAGCACTGCTAAAGCTCAGCAGCTGATAACAGAAGCACTCAGCGGAAATGAGGACAAATCAGAGTTTCAGCATACTTTCGGATTGGTTTTATTTCGGCTTGAACAGTATTCCGAATCGGCCGAAGCTTATCGCAAAGCAATGAGTTTGGGAGGTGACGATGATGGAGCATTGCTGGAACATTATGCCGATGTATTGTATTTTTTGAAGAACACAGATGAAGCACTGCGTTATTGGCTCATGGCGCGCGAATTGGGCGGTGCTGGAAAATGGATTGATAAAAAAATTACTGACAAAAAGTATTATGAGTAAATTTCTTTTGCCGGTACTCTTGATTACGATTGCCTTCTTCTCAGCTTGTAAAACAGGGCGGGAAGCGAAGAAGGAAATTAAGGAAACCGTGAAGCGCGACACCGGAGTTGAATTTATTTTTTCGAAAATGAAGGATGCTCAATTCGACTTCCGAACCATGAATATTAAATTTCAGGCTAAGGTTGAATCGGAGAAAACCAATCTGAGTTTTGGTGGCAGCATGCGGATTATCAAAGATCGTACGATTTGGCTCTCCTTGTCGGCTGTAATTGGGATTGAAGCGTTTCGCGTCAGTATTACTCCCGACAGTGTGAAAATGATTAACCGGCTGAACAAAACCTATTTTAAAGGAGATTATCAACTCATCAACGATTTGCTCAAAACGCCCTTTGATTTCGATATGCTGCAGGCTTTGGTTACGGGCAATGATTTCTCGTATTACGAAAACAATATTTTCAAGGTTGGTGAAGATGCCAAAACTTATAAAATTGCAACACCGGGCAGAAAAAAACTGAAGAACTATGTTGCAAATCAGAGCGACATGGATCGTGTGCTGGTGCAGGATTTGTGGATAGCTCCGGATAATTTCAAAATTGTTCGACAGCAGATTAAAGAAATTTCAAAAGAGAATAGTAAGTTGGTTGTAGATTATTCCGCATTTGTTGCTTTCGATGATCAATTTCTGGCTCACCAGATCGATGTGAATGTTGAAGCTGATCAAAAAATGAAGGTGATTATCGATTTCGAAAAAGTGAGTGTGGACGAGGAAATCACAGTGCCATTTATGATTCCTGAAAGTTTTTCGTCGATGGATCAGCAACAAAATAACAAGTGATGAAATCAGGTTCAGTGTTCTTTCGGGTGTTGATGTTCTGCATTGTTTATACTGTGCTGAGTATGAATATTGGCTATGCGCAGACCAACAAAAAGAAACAACTGCAGAATCAGAAAGCCAGCATTGAAAAAGATATTTCAAATACTTCGAAGCTGATCAAAGAAACACAGAAAAACAGCAAGAAAACAACGCAGCAGATTAAGCTTATCGAAAGTCAGGTTCGTAATTACGAGAATCTTCTTTCAAAAACAGGGGCTGAAATGGCGCTGCTGGAGCGGGAAATCGATAGCAAAAAAGAATCCGTAACTCAGCTGAAAAGGGAATTGTCGACCTTAAAAGATCAATATGGGCGGATGGTTTATTTTGCATATCTGACCCGAAAGCCGGCCAACAGACTGGTTTACCTGTTTAGTTCACGAAGTGTGATGATGGCCTGGCGAAGAATGAATTATTTCAAAGAGTATTCGGCCATCCGAAAAAATCAGGTGAGACGGATTACGGAAACCCGCTCTGCTGTTGAATTGGCATTGTCCGATCTGGAACAAATGCGTAACGATAAACTCAGTCTCAAATCGGATCAGGAAAATCAGAAAAACGAACTGGCTGCTCAAAAGAAAGAAAAAGATAAAGTTGTAAAAGATCTGAAGAAGCAGGAATCGAAACTGCGTGCTGACCTAAAGAAAAAGCAGAAAGAAGCAAATGAAATACAGCGACAGATTCAGAAAATGATTGAAGCTGAAATTGAGGCCAGCAAAAAGAAAAAGAATACTGTAAAAGCTACCAATTCGTCCGGAACTCCAAAGCCCAACGCGTATCAGATGACACCCGAAGAAACGCGTATTTCAAATACGTTTGCCGGCAACAAAGGAAAAATTCCATGGCCGGTTCCTCAGGGATCAATTACAGGCAGATTTGGCGAACATCCGCATCCGGTGCTGCCCGATATTAAAGTTAAAAATAACGGTATTGATATCTCATCGCCCAAAGGCAGCAGTGCGCGCGCCGTTTACGAAGGCACTGTCAGTGCAGTTATCACAGCGCCAAATGGAACAACCATGATCATGATCCGCCATGGCGAGTACCTTTCCGTTTATTCAAACATTAAGGCTGCCGCTGTGAAAAAAGGCAGCACCGTCAGTTCGAAGCAGAATCTTGGGGCCATCGACACCGATGAGGAAGGCGCTACTGTTCTGCATTTCGAAATATGGAAAGAAAAAGTTCCGCAGAATCCCGAATCCTGGATTTCACGATAAATGAATATTGAAACTTTCCGCGAATACTGCCTGCTGAAGCCGGGTGTCACCGAGGAATTTCCATTTGATGAAACTACGCTTGTTTTTAAAGTCGGCGGAAAAATGTTTGCACTTACAGATATTGAAGGCGAATTTACGATTGCACTCAAATGCGATCCGGAGTATTCAATCGAGCTTCAGGAGCGCCATTCCTCCATTACACCTGCTTATCATATGAGCAAGATTCATTGGATTGATGTGAACGAAGCAACTTCTTTTGATGAAAAATTATTGAAGCAATTGATTGATGGGAGTTATGATTTGGTTTATAAAGGGCTTACAAAAAAAGTTAAGGATCAGATTAGCAATCGTGCATAGCTTTTCAATCAGTATTTCGCACTGAGACGTAGCTGCAGAGATTGGGCTTCTTCAACGCTCACGATAGCAATCGTGACAGGTCGCTTCGCGACGTATTTTGTGCTTTTAAAGGTGCTTCGCACACCTTGTCCCTGGGGCTTCGCCCAAGGCTATTGATATTTAACTCCTTCGGCGTATCTGGTGGTGCTTCGCAGCTTTATTTTACGCCTTCGGCACTTATGCTTTGTGCATTTAGACGCAAGAATTATGCTTTTCCAATCTTCACCAGAATCTCATATTCCCACATGCGCGAAGCGCCACATCGCCGTAGGCGCAAATTTTCACATCTTTTTTGTTTTCAAAACTCATTCGTCACAACGGTTTTCATCGATCCGAACCAGCGAATACTGCGTTCTCCGATACCCGGTGCATATACATGAATGATGTAAACACCGCCTGAAACGATCTTCCCGGCTGTATTCCGCAGATCCCATTCAATGCTTGTTTTATCCGGATCATCGTTTTCAAATTTCCTGACAATTGTTCCGTTCAGGTTGAAAATTGTCACAGTGCATTTCGATGGGACATTGGTGATTTTTATTTTGTTTTCGTAAACGCTTTCCTCATAATCATCCAGAGCATAATAGGGATTGGGCACTACATTGATCATGTCGAGTGCATTTGTTGCCGTGGTTGGATCGTTAGTAACAGTCATCAGTGATGAAGTATTGAAGCTGTACATCGGATAGTTCCCGTTTTGCGGCGAGGCAGAACCGAATGTAGAATAGTTTTTTGCATATTCTTTCGAAACCCGGATCCGAACACGACATTCGTTGCCAAGCCATTGTTCACCATCGACTGATAGTGGAATGGAGCACCACAAGGCACTGGCGAATGCATTGCGTAATGCTGTGCCGCTCTCCTGTCCGATCATGTAATAAAGCCAGGTTCCTTCGTCATAGGCAGAACAGGAAGTAACGTCATCATTTAAATGTCCGAAAACATAAACAAAATGTTTGCCTCCCAGAAGTGGCTCTCCGAGCGTTGTTTCGAGATTTGAGGTTGGATTGAACATCATATCGTTTCCGTTTTCGGAGCCCAGCCAGCTGTCTTCGCCAAAAGCAATATTCAGTCGTTCGCCGGTTTCCACGTTGATGGCATATCCCGGGAACCAGCCCATGCCTTGTTCATGTCCGTCATAGATTGCTTCAGCAGTGAGTGTGTTTCCGTTTTTATCGACCGATGCATGATGGCGTAGTGTGAGTTTTCTGGCATTTCCTTGTGCCAGCAGTTCGTCATCGCAGGTTTCGAGTACGGGACAACGCGTCCACATGCTTTTATCAGGTGTTAGAACAACATCAATGCTTGCGAGATTCGACATTTTATTTGCAGTAGATAAAAACGGCGCGATGGACATCAATGCCGGATTGTTATCCTCATAAGAACACAAACGATATGGCGCCCATGTACCGGCAATGACTTTTTCGTAGTATTGTAGCGGATCAATATATTGTCCATAATAAACATGATCATCGTACATGCTGTTTTCGGAATCCTGAGTACCACTGCGAATCCAGTTATACGCTGTTGGCCCATCGGCATCGGAAACACCTCCCAGCCAATTATTCGAAGGGTCTGAGTAAATGATATCGGCATACAGAAAGCCGTTGCTCTCATGAGAAAGGTCTCCCGGATTTTTTCCGTTTGTAAAACATACAGCAATTCCAAGGTCGGTGAAGATCTGCTCAAACGGGCTGCTGATGTCATGATCAGAGTACCAGGCCGCAACAAAATTGTCATTCATGTCATATTCTTCCAATATCCACGAGTAGGAATCGACCTCTCCGAGCCATGATGCATTTGTCGAGTCCAGTTTCAGAATATAATTGGCTTCTTTCACATTCAGTGGATCGATCACTTTCACGGTCACCGGGCCAAATCCGGCTTCATAGGTGAGCTCTTCGGAAAAACCATCCTCCATAATTTTTTGTCTGGATGCGCTATTTAGTTCAAGTATGTTTCCGCCGTTGCCCTGGCCTTCAATGCGTGTAATGACAGGTTGCGCGCCGTATGTGCCGTTAATAATTGTTCCGCCCGACTCAGGAGCCGGTGCATGAGGAATTGCTGTGTAAACATCGATATTTTTTCGACCGGATAAATAAGGGTTTTTTTGCCCGTTTGAAGACATAATGCCGGGAAACTGCGTTGCAGGGTCAGCGCTGTATTTCTCATATTCGTTGTGTGCATATGCCAGCACCATGTAGTAATATTTTTTATGATTGACCAGCCGTTGGTTTTCGCCGCTTGCGAACATGTCATCCAGAATGCGGAAAGAATGAACGATGCCTTCATTGGCGCCTTCCACCTCAGTTTGCGGAACAACCAAACCCATTTCCTGCGAAAAAATATAATTAACCAGTGTTGAGGCATCGTTGTCAATGTCGCATTGAGCAACCAATCTGGCCTTGTCCGGATCATACACATCGGCCGAAGTTACGTTAGGATCCGTTACCTGAAAAACCTGATATCCTTCGAAACGATAGAGTGAGTCATAGCTGTATCCCGATGGTGAAACGATGGAGGGATCAACTTCTTCGAACTTATCCTGGTAATTATTACTGGTCACATGATTGGATAAATACAGTATTACTTCCCGGTCGAGCTCCTGCGCGGATATGTCCGGGGCATCCGGACCATATAATAGCCGGAAGCAATTGTCGAAAAGCACCTGACATTTATCATCGGCATATTTCAGTAGTTCAAGTGAAGCGGCAGCGCCACCAGCGCCAGCTCTGGCCCAAGGAACACCTACGGTGAGATAATTTACCTCTCCTGGCTGCATGGTAAAAGGTCCCGCCGATTGAATCACACGTCTGTCCCCGGGAAAGTTCCCAGCTGTTTCTTCTGTCCATTTTTTCGGGCCATATGGGGGAATTCCTCCGGTGCCGTAATCGCAGATATCACTTTCTCCCGGAAACATATAATTGCATTCCGGGCCATAGCCTTCCAATGCTGGATGACCATTCCCGCCGTAAATCATGTGGGTGTTGTTATTCCATAAGGCGCGCATATTATTGTAATAGTCATGTGCGTCTTCAGGAAATAAAATTGGAATGTTTTGACCTTCAATGGTTTTGACAAAATAATTCATGCCGTAACATTCATCATCAATAATTCCGTTGCCAAAATTACTACCGTTTACAGCGGCGTTGCAGTTTTCAAACCACAGCATTCCCGATGAGTCTGTATGCTGAACAAAAGCGCCGTTATCAATGCCATCCGGATCCAAATAGGGCCCTTTCAGAAAATCAATACCCACGGCAGCAGGTTGGTTGCCATAACCCCATTCGCCATTGAAGCTTTCATCAAAATCATCTCCGCCATAAGCATAGCCAAGACCCCGGGGCACATCGCATCCGATTAAATCATCGTAATTGCCTCCATTACTGATGTCTATATACATGCCGATATGAGCATCATATAAGGTTTGATTGGAACGGTTGATGACTTCATATGAATAAAAAGTCATGTTGTTTATTTCATCACCGGTAGCAAAAGCAAAGGCCTGTGCCCTGACTTCGATTCCAATAGCGCTTCCGCCGGTTTCAGTATGGGTGTTTCCCATGTCGTTGAACACCCACCACAAGGTCTGATCACCTTTTAGTGCCTGGTCGAAAAGAACGCCACCGGTTGTAGTTCCATTAACGTCTTCTGCAGTGGGATCGGGTTGATGACAAAGATTGTTGTTGAGGTCGTAGTATGGATAATCGCCTGAATTGGGATCATACTCTCCATCTTCGTTATAGTCGAAAAACGGCGCCAGATAATGTGATTGTCCCAAGGATGAATTACCATGCGCGGGATATTCGAAGAAATATGCCGGAATGGAATATCCGGGAAATAAAGAGGGATTCTCAAAATAGTTTACAAAATCAATCACGTCCTGCCGGTAAATCGTGCTGATAAAATTGTAATCCTGACATACGCCGGCATCTGTAGTGGCCATTCCGTCGATTGTAAGTGGCCCGGGCCAGAAGTCATTTCCGAATGACCGGTAGCGTTGTGCAGCCACTTTTATATTTCCGTTTTGGTCTGTCCCGCTAACCCACAATGCTCCGGCAAACAACGCATTTCTTCCGCTGCCTTTGGGCACTTCGTATTGAGCCACACCAATCAGGTCCCACCACATGTCTCCGCCATTATTAATGCGGGCACGCACACCACCGATATTCAGCTCCGCCGAAGCCGATGCGGGCAGACAGTCAGCTGCGACTGACCTCAGATACTGCGTTTTGCCGGCATCAGGCCCGGGGTTATTTATGGATTTCTCACCGCAATTTGCAGCAGGACAGAAAAGCAGTGATGAAAGAGCTATTAGCAGAGCGGTTAAACGTGTATTCATGGTTATAATTTATAAACGACATTGTTGAAAAACCCCGGCAAAATACAAAATCTTTCGTCAAAAAATCACGCTAATTTATTTTCACGAGAAACAAAAATGCGTTGTTAATTCGCCGGAAGTGCGATTATACCAGTGATTGGCGAAAAACAGAAAATCAAAACTTTAAAAATAAAATTTCTGATTTCGCATTTCGTATTTTCAAAACTCACTCTCCACAACGGTTTTCATCGATCCGAACCAACGAATGCTGCGTTCTCCGATGTCCGGTGCATAAACATGAATGATGTAAACGCCGCCAGAAACAAGTTTCCCTGCGGTGTTGCGCAAATCCCAGTCAATGCATGTTTTATGCGGATCATCGTTTTCAAACTTCCGGACAATAGTTCCGTTCAGATTGAAAATTGTCACAGTGCATTTCGATGGGACATTGGTGATTTTTATTTTGTTTTCGTAAACGCTTTCCTCATAATCATCCAGAGCATAATAGGGATTGGGCACTACATTGATCATGTCGAGTGCATTTGTTGCCGTGGTTGGATCGTTAGTAACAGTCATCAGTGATGAAGTATTGAAGCTGTACATCGGATAGTTCCCGTTTTGCGGCGAGGCAGAACCGAATGTAGAATAGTTTTTTGCATATTCTTTCGAAACCCGGATCCGAACACGACATTCGTTGCCAAGCCATTGTTCACCATCGACTGATAGTGGAATGGAGCACCACAAGGCACTGGCGAATGCATTGCGTAATGCTGTGCCGCTCTCCTGTCCGATCATGTAATAAAGCCAGGTTCCTTCGTCATAGGCAGAACAGGAAGTAACGTCATCATTTAAATGTCCGAAAACATAAACAAAATGTTTGCCTCCCAGAAGTGGCTCTCCGAGCGTTGTTTCGAGATTTGAGGTTGGATTGAACATCATATCGTTTCCGTTTTCGGAGCCCAGCCAGCTGTCTTCGCCAAAAGCAATATTCAGTCGTTCGCCGGTTTCCACGTTGATGGCATATCCCGGGAACCAGCCCATGCCTTGTTCATGTCCGTCATAGATTGCTTCAGCAGTGAGTGTGTTTCCGTTTTTATCTACCGAAGCATGATGGCGAAGTGTGAGTTTTCTGGCATTTCCTTGTGCCAGCAGTTCGTCATCGCAGGTTTCGAGTACGGGGCAACGCGTCCATTTGCTTTTATCCGGAGTAAGAACAATATCAATGCTTGCGAGATTCGACATTTTATTTACAGTAGATAAAAACGGCGCAATAGTCATCAATGCCGGATTGTTTTCATCATACGAACTCAAGCGATATGGCGCCCAGGTGCCTGCAATGACTTTTTCATAATATTGTTGCGGGTCAATATATTGTCCGTTATACATATAATCTTCGTACATGCTGTTCTCGGAATCCTGAATGCCGCTTCGGATCCAGTTATATGCTGTTGGCCCATCGGCATCGGAAACACCTCCCAGCCAATTATTCGAAGGGTCTGAGTAAATGATATCGGCATACAGAAAACCGTTGCTTTTATGAGAAAGGTCTCCCGGATTTTTTCCGTTTGTAAAACATACAGCAATTCCAAGGTCGGTGAAGATCTGCTCAAATGGGCTGCTGATGTCATGATCAGAATACCAGGCCGCAACAAAATTGTCATTCATGTCATATTCTTCCAATATCCACGAGTAGGAATCGACCTCTCCGAGCCATGATGCATTTGTCGAGTCCAGTTTCAGAATATAGTTTGCAGCTTTGACATTCAGCGGATCGATTAATTTCACAGTCACCGGGCCAAATCCGGCCTCGTAGGTGAGCTCTTCGGAAAAACCATCCTCCATAATTTTTTGTCTGGATGCGGTATTTAGTTCAAGTATGTTTCCGCCGTTGCCCTGGCCCTCAATTCTAGTAATCATGGGCTGTGCTCCGTATGCTCCGTTTATAACTGTACCTCCGGATTCAGGCGCCGGTGCATGAGGAATTGCTGTGTAAACATCGATATTTTTGCGGCCGGATAAATAAGGTTTTTTTTGCCCGTTTGAAGACATAATGCCGGGAAACTGCGTTGCAGGGTCAGCGCTGTATTTCTCATATTCGTTGTACGCATAGGCCAAAACCAGGAAGTAATATTTTTTATGATTGACAAGTCGTTGGTTTTCGCCGCTTGCAAACATATCATCCAGTATGCGGAATGAATGCACAATGCCTTCATTGGCGCCTTCAACCTCTGTTTGCGGAACAAGCATGCCCATGTCATTTGAAAAAACATAATTAACCAGTGTTGAGGCATCGTTGTCAATGTCGCATTGGGCAACAAGTCTGGCCTTGTCCGGATTATATATGTCATCGACTGTTACGTTGATATCTTTTACCTGAAAAACCTGATATCCTTCGAAACGATAGAGAGAGTCGTAACTGTAACCCGATGGTGAAACGATGGAGGGATCAACTTCTTCGTACTTATCCTGGTAATTGTTACTGGTCACATGATTGGATAAATACAATATTACTTCCCGGTCGAGTTCCTGCGCAGAAATGTCCGGGGCATCCGGGCCGTCCAGGAGTCGGAAACAATTGTCGAAAAGCACCTGGCATTTATCATCGGCAACTTTCAGTAGTTCAAGCGAAGCGGCAGCACTACCAGCGCCAGCTCTGGCCCACGGAACACCCACGGTGAGATAATTAACTTCTCCCGGCTGCATGGTGAAAGGTCCCGCCGATTGCACTCCACGGCGGTCGTATGGCTGGTTTCCTGATGTTTCTTCTGTCCAGTTTTTCGGGCCATTTGGTGGAATTCCTCCGGTGCCGTAATCGCAGATGTCACTTTCTCCGGGAAACATATAGTTGCATTCCGGGCCATAGCCTCCGCTGATTATATGCCCGATGCCTCCGTAAATCATGCGAGAGCTGTCTTTCCAGATGCTACGCATGAAATTAAAGTAATCTATTGCATATCCAGGGTCTGTTTCCCACCATGCAACTGTTCCGATTCCTATGAATTTTATAAAATTGGTCATCCCATAACACTCATCATCAACAATACCGTTACCGAAATTGCTTCCATTTACAGCAGCATTGCAGTTTTCAAACCAGAGAGTTCCCAGGGAATCAACATGCTGCACAAATGCGCCGTTATCAATGCCATCGGGATCCATATAAGGCCCTTTCAGAAAATCGACTCCTGCTGCTGCGGGTTGATTTCCGTATCCAAAACTTCCGCCGCCATCCTCGTCAAAGTCATCTCCGTTGTAACAATAGCCGAGACCACGTAGCACGTCGCACCCAACGTAGTCATCGTTGCTGTAGCCAATTTCAAAGTCTGTGAAGAAGCCCAGATATGTTTCATATAAAGTTTGAGAGGAACGGTTAATGACTTCAAAGGAATAGAAAGTCATATTGTTTATTTCATCACCGGTAGCAAAAGCAAAGGCCTGTGCACGTACTTCAATACCAATAGCAGTACCTCCTGTTTCTGTATGGGTGTTTCCCTTGTCGTTGAATACCCACCACAACGTCTGATCACCTTTCAGTGCCTGGTCGAAAAGAACGCCACCGTTTGTTATTCCATAAATGTCTTCTGCAGTGGGATCCGGTCGGTGACAAAGATTGTTGTCGATGTCGTAGTATGGATAATCGCCGGAATAGGGATCATACTCGCCATTTTCGTTATAATCGTAAAATGGCGCCAGATAATGCGATTGGCCCAGGTTGGAGTTGCCGTGAGCGGGGTATGTGAAGAAATAGTTTGGGATATTGTAATTTGGAAATAAGGTTGGATTCTCGAAATGATTTATAAAATCGACCACGTCCTGCCGATAAATTGTTTTGATGAAATCATAATGCTGACAAGAACTGGCATCTGTTTCCGCAGTCCCGTCGATGGTAAGTGGCCCGGGCCAGAAGTCTTGTCCGTTTTGGCGGTAGCGTTGTGCGGCCACCTTTATATTGCCGTTCAAGTCAGTTCCACTTACCCACAAAGCTCCGGCAAACATAGAGTGTCTGTTTGAACCCTGTGGTACTTCATATGTAGCCAAGTCGGTTAAATCCCACCACATGTCACCGCCATTATTAATGCGGGCACGCACACCACCAATATTCAGCTCCGCCGATGCTGAAGCCGGCAGACAGTCAGCTGCGACTGACCTCAGATACTGCGTTTTGCCGGCATCAGGTCCGGGGTTATTTATGGATTTCTCACCGCAATTTGCAGTAGGACAGAAAAGCAGTGATGAAAGAGCTATTAGCAGAGCGGTTAAACGTGTATTCATGGCTATAATTTATAAACGACATTGTTGAAAAACCCCGGCAAAATACAAAATCTTTCGTCAAAATTGAAGTGACAATTTACAAGTTCAAAAAGAGAATGTCCTTTTTTAATTCGCCGGAGGTAAGTTTGTGTCAGTTTCCGGCGAAAACCATAAAAATTCGATAATAGGAATTCTTATTTCAAAAATCTCATACAGGCCGCGTAAAACTCCGCCGGTTTCTCCGCATGCAGCCAATGGCCAGCGTTTTCAATCGTGACAATTTCGCTTAGGGGAAAAAGCTCCGAAATAATTGCATGATGATTTTGTGTAATATAAGTACTGTTGCCGCCTCTGATAAATAGTGTTTCTTTGTTGAAACTGGATTTTTCACTGTTTTCACTGGCGCGGTCCCGATAACAATTTTCACTGTCGCGGATTTGTAATCCGTGACAGTGAAAATTATAAATTTTCTGCAGATTCTTTGTAATGCTTTCCAGATCAGGCTTCCATGAAAATTCAGAAGATCCTTGCACCGAAATATTTTTCAGGATCAATCCCTGCAGCATTTTGTCTGCGGTCGCATTTTGAATGACAAATTGTAATTCTTCGCGGCTATGAACCGCAGAGAGGTTTGTTTTGTTTAATGCCTGAACAATTTCATTGTCTTCGTCCATCGGGTAATCAACCGGGCTGATGTCACCGACAATGAGTTTATCCACTTTCTCCGGATGATTCAAAGCCAGTTGCATGGCCAGTTTTCCGCCCATACTGTGACCAAGGAGATTGCATGATTTTAATTGAAGATCACTCAGAAGCTCCATTATATCGGACTGCATGCACCTGTATGAAAAATCTTCAGCGTGCGGAGACTGGCCGTGATTGCGCAGATCAGGAACAACAACATGAAATTGTTCGGAAAATTGTTTGGCCAGCGGAATCCAATGATCGCTCATACCCAGCAGGCCGTGCAGAATTATAAGGGGCTGGCCTTGTCCGTATTCGCGGAAATAAAGTTTCATGCGGGTCGCAGCTGACGCAGATACATTTGAACGGTGTTCTCCAACCCAAAATATAGAGCGTCGCTGATGAGTGCATGACCGATGGAAACTTCAAGAAGTCCCGGAATATTTTCGGCGAAGAAACGGAGATTATGCAAATTCAGGTCGTGCCCGGCATTGAGTCCAAGCCCGGCTTTTCCGGCAGCCCGGGCGGCTTCGATAAATGATGCAATTGCTTTTTGTTTATCCTGTGGAAAATGGGTGGCATATGGCTCTGTGTAGAGCTCAAGCCGGTCGGTTCCTGTTTCTGCTGCTGCAAGAATATTCTCAGTGTCGGTATCAACAAAAATGGAAACACGGATTCCTTTTGAATGAAAGTCAGCAATCACTTTTTTCAGAAAATCCATGTTTTCTTTCACGAGCCATCCGGCATTCGAGGTGAGCGCGTCAGGCGGATCGGGCACCAGCGTGACCTGATCGGGCACCACATCGAGTACAAGTTTGAGAAAATCAGCCGAAGGATATCCCTCAATATTAAATTCCGTTGTCACCAGCGGTTTCAATGCATATACATCGGCATAGCGGATATGACGCTCGTCGGGTCTGGGATGAACAGTGATTCCCTGAGCTCCGAAGCGCTCACAGTCAACAGCAACCTGAAGTACATCCGGAACATTTCCACCCCGTGCATTTCGCAGCGTTGCGATCTTGTTTATATTAACACTTAGTCGCGTCATAGCAAGTTTTTTGCAAATTTAATACATTGCTGCCTGAAAAATTATATTTTTGTCCCGTATCTTTATCTATTATGAGCCTTTTTGCCGCCGATATAAATTTTTCTGCCATCCCCAGTGTGAAAACCAGCACATCTGCTTCTGAAGCTTTAACGCTTATGGAGGAGTATAAAATTACGCACCTGGCCATTGTCAATAATGAAGAGTACCTCGGATTAGTTTCAGAGGATGATTTGCTCGGACTAAACGATTTTGAACAACCCATTGGCAATATCAAGCTCATGACCCAAGGTGCATCGGTTAGCGAAAATGCTCATATTTTCGACATTCTGCGCACTATATATCAACACAAGCTTAGCCTGATTCCTGTTACCGGCAAAAACAACATACTTGCCGGTGTCATTCTTTCAGATTCGGTGCTGAGGGTGGTGGCTGAGCTCCTTTCCGTCAACAATCCAGGTGGTATTATCATCATTGAAATGAATGTCATTGACTATTCGCTCACCCAGATTTCGAATATTGTTGAATCGAACGATGCGCTTATCATTGCGTCCTTTGTTCGCACCATGCCTAATTCCACAATGATGCAGCTGGTGCTGAAAGTAAATAATTCCGATATCGGAAAAATTCTTCAGACGTTTACCCGTTATGAATACAATGTTGTTGCGTCTTTCGGCGAAGATATGATTGATGACATACTGCAGGATCGATATGAGTTGCTGATGAGATACCTCAATATGTGATATTTTGAAGATTCCATTTATTTTTTTTGTTTTTATAATTTCATTGGCTTCATTTGCCGGTTCAGACGATTCACTGTATATTGTCAGCAATATTTCTGTTTCAGGCAATGGTGTTACAAAGGAAAGCGTGATTTTTAGGGAAATTCCATTCACAACCGGAGATTCTTTGCTGATTAGTGACACTGCGAACCTGGCTCTGAAGGCCGAACAAAACCTTGTAAACACTTCGCTGTTCCATTTTGCTTCAGTCGTTTTCGGCGACAGTGGCTGCGTACACATTCAAGTGACAGAGCGCTGGTACATCTGGCCAACGCCTTATTTCAATATTGAGGAGAGAAACTTCAATGTGTGGCTGCGCAATATGTCGCTCGAAAAAGTCACTTACGGTCTGTATGTGTATCATGAAAATTTCCGTGGGCGCAAGGAGTACCTGAAACTTTTGTTGAAAACCGGTTATAATCAGATATATGGTTTATCGTATTCCAAGCCTTATCTCGACAAAAAACAAAACTGGGGAATTTCGGCCGCGGCCGGATTTGAGGCGTCGCATTCCATTTCATATTCAGTATCTGATCATGAGCCGGTTTCGCTCAAACTACCCGACAGCTATGCCTTTTCCGGACTTTTTACCTCAGCAGCGGCTACACGAAGGGTAGGGATGTACCAACTACACAAAATTTCGGTGATGTACGAATCGACCAGATTTGCTGATTCGTTGTTGCTGCTGAATCCGGATTATGCTCCCGCCAAGTCCTGGAGCCGATTTTCATTTAACTACCAATACCGCTACGATTTTCGCGACTTTAAAAATTATCCACTTAAAGGATGGTATGCTGATGCTGAAATAAATCTGGGTGGTATAGCGGGAATTTCTGAAAAAAACGATCAGGGCTTTTATTTTAAAAGCACTACGCGAAAATATTTCAAAATTTCAGGACCATTGTATTTTGCCACTGGCACAACAGTTTACTTGTCGCTGAACGAAGGAAAAACTTTTGCTTCCGCAGGTTTTATGGGTTATGGAAATGATTTTGTCCGTGGATTTCAATACCGGGTGATTCCGGCCCGGCATTTTTTAATCCATCGAAATAATCTTAAGTACAACATTCTGCAGCAAAGGGTCTTGAAGCTCCCGCTTATTCGCACCAGCAAGTTCAATCGCGTACCTATTGCGGTTTTTGCAAACATTTTTTTCGATCAGGGATGGTCGCAGCGCGGATTATTTTCTATCAGCAATAGTCTCGCTGGTGATTATCTTGCAGGTGCTGGTTTAGGTATTGACCTGGTGACTTACTACAACAAAGTTTTCCGTCTCGAATTTACAATGAACCGGTTTCGTGAAAAAGGCATATTTTTGCATTTCACAGCACCGGTATAATTTTTTACACCATGCGGATTTGTGTTTTTTTACGGAATTATTCCTCAGATTTCAACAACGAGATCCAGACGGTGCTTGATGTTGTTTCACAAACAAACGGTCAGGCAATCTTCTGTGGGCACATGCAAGCTCAGATCAGTGCTGCATTTTCGCTTCCATCGAATACAAAATTTCTTAAGCAGGATGAATCCGTGGCCGGAGTTGCCGATCTGGTTGTAAGTCTCGGCGGCGACGGCACAATACTGGAAACGGTGAATCTTATTCGCGACAGCGGCATTCCTGTTATGGGAGTTCATTTCGGCCGGCTTGGTTTTTTGTCAAATGTTCGCAAAGAGGATTTCCGTCTTGCTCTGGATGAATTCAGAAAAGGGAATTACACTCTTTCCGGCCGCACGGTGCTGGAGATTGATGACTGCGAACAGTTCTTTGGGAAAAAAATCTATGCCCTCAACGAAGTGTCGGTTCATAAAAGCAACGCCAGTTCTATGATCGCCATCAACACCTGGGTCAATGGCGATTTCATGAATAGTTACTGGTCCGACGGAATTATTTTGGCAACGCCAACAGGTTCAACAGCGTATTCCCTTAGTTGCGGAGGTCCGATTCTGGTTCCTGAAGCGGAAAATTTTATTCTTACTCCTATCGCGCCCCACAATCTTTCGGTCCGTCCAATCGTTATTTCCGACAAGGACGTCATCACTTTTATACCGGAAGGACGAACGGATACGTTTATACTTTCTCTTGATTCAAATCAGACTGTGTTAAATCGTGGACAAAAGGTATCGATTCGTAAAGCGCCATTTACCATCAATTTTGTACGCCTGCCCGCAGACAGCTTTTTTTGTGTCATCCGTGAAAAACTGATGTGGGGAGAGGATAAGCGCAATAAATGATTTTTTTATTTCAAGAGAATAATCAGTTTATTATTTACGTTTTTTTATTATCTTTGCCTCTTAATTGGGATTAAACCATTCACTATGAGAATCATCGGGCTCATATTATTTTTACTCGCCTTTCTGATCGCAGATACGGCTTCAGCCCAGCAATGGCGCCGTGAAAGGAAAGAATACGTTTTTGGGTTGGGCGCATCCAACTTTTTGGGTGACCTTGGAGGTGCCAACCAGATTGGCACAAATGGTATGCGCGACCTTGACTGGCCTGCAACCCGGCCGGGTACAAGCATTGGTTACCGTTACAGGACCGGAAAATCAAATTGCGTCAAGGGTATGATGCATTTTGCATATCTGAATGGTGATGACGCAAAAACCGAGGAATTATTCCGCCATAATAGAAATCTAAATTTCCGGACCCCAATCATTGAATTGAACGGACAGTTTGAATGGATGCTTACCCGGCAACGCGAAGGCCATCGTTACAAACTCCGCGGAGTTCAGGGGTGGAGAAACATCAATATTGAATCTTATGTATTTGTTGGAGTAGGCCTCATGTGGTTCAATCCGCAGGGTAAATACAACGGTGACTGGATTGCATTGAAACCGCTGAGTACAGAAGGTCAGGGACTTGTTGAAACACGCAAGCCGTACCACCGCGTACAACCAGTGGTTCCGATTGGGTTTGGCTTTAAATATGCCATCAGCCGTGAATGGTCAATCGGCCTTGAATATGGTATCCGCAAAACCTGGACTGATTATATCGACGATTGCAGCAGCACTTATTTCAACAACGATGAACTGGCTATAGAAAAAGGAGACATTGCTGCTTATATGGCCGACCCAAGTCTTGGTGAAGTATACGGCCAAACAGCCCCCAATATGCAGCGTGGAGACCCTACCGATCACGATACATACATGTTTGCTGAAATTACTTTCTATTACAAAATTCCGCGTGGCGGATTCTCAATTCCGAAATTCTGATTTTGAACAGAAAGACAACCATAAATTTACCTAATTTTGCAGCCGCCCATTCTTGCTCAGAATGGGTTGCTCATTTATATACTAATTGCTACAATTTCACGTTATTCCAGCAGAAATGAAACGGATTATTTTCTCTTTTCTGATTGTGGTTGCGGGCTTAAGCGGTTTTTCGCAGCAGCACGAGCTTGGAATAATGGGTGGCGTCTCTTATTACATTGGCGACCTGAACCCCTATGGGCATTTCATGCAGGCGAAGCCGGCTGCAGGGTTAATGTACCGTTATAATATGAATTCTCGTATGGCCATACGGTTACATGCCTTGTTCGGATCGCTTCAAGCGGCTGACAGCGTGATTCTGTATAACGAGAACCGAAACCTGAGCTTTCGTTCGCCCTTAATGGAATTTGGCGCACAGTATGAGTTGTCTTACTATAAATTTAAAATCGGGCACGATAAAGATTTCTTTACCCCTTATCTTTTTGTTGGAGCTTCGTTTTTCAAGTTCAATCCTCAAGGCAATTATAAAGGCGACTGGTACAATCTGCAGTCCCTCGGTACAGAGGGGCAGGGAACGACGGCATATCCTGATCGAAGTCCCTATAATCTGGCTGGATTTGCCATTCCTTTCGGAGTCGGATTTAAAGTAGGAATTGGCTCTTCAACGGTATTGGGAATTGAATGGGGCATGCGAAAAACTTTCACCGATTATATCGACGATGTGAGTACAACCTATGCCGATCCTACGGTTCTGATGTCACAGAATACTGAAGTAGCTGCTGCACTGGCCGATCCATCCGATGACAGCGAAATAGACAGGACCGGTTTTCAGCGCGGAAATTCAGCCACCAAAGACTGGTATTCTTTTGCCGGGCTTACACTGACATTTAAAATTAAAGACAAATCGGATTCATGCCCGGGAGGGAGCAAGCGCCGTGACAGTTTCAAAGCCAAATACCTCCGAATCCTGAAAAATGAATCCAGTATTTTATAAATCCGAATCTCAGTGACAAAACCTGTACAAAAAGATATCCCTCAGCATATTGCAATAATCATGGACGGAAACGGCCGCTGGGCGAAAGCGCGCGGACTTGACCGGGCTGAAGGTCACCGTCAGGGCGCTGAAACAGTCAAGACAATTGTAAAGGCGGCAGCAAAGTCCGGCGTAAAATTTCTAACGCTCTATGCTTTTTCAACCGAGAATTGGAAACGACCAAAGGAAGAAGTGGACGCTATTATGGATTTGCTGGTTTTTATGTTGGAGCGCGAGACTGAAGAACTGAACAAAAACGGAGTGCGGCTGCTGACAATTGGAGATATCAGCCGGCTGTCGGATGAGGCCAGAGCTTCGTTGCATAAATCGATTGATGTTACCGCTGGAAATAGCGTGCTGACTCTTGTTATAGCACTCAATTACGGCGCAAGGGATGAGATTCTGCGGGCTGTAATTAATATTTCAGAGGATGTTTCTGCTGGAAAAATATCTACAGCAGAAATTGATGAAAAACTTTTCGGAGGCTATCTGTATACTGCTGAAATACCCGATCCAGATCTCCTGATCAGGACTTCAGGCGAACAGCGGATTTCAAATTTTCTTTTGTGGCAGCTTGCCTATACTGAGCTGCATTTTACATCGGTTACCTGGCCCGATTTTAACGAAGACGAATTCAATAAGGCTCTTGTAACCTATTCGTCACGTGAACGTCGTTATGGAATGACAGGGGAACAAATTATTACGAATCAAGATAAAAAAGACTGAACATGTTCAAATCTCTGTGGTGCTGTCTGATACTGGTTTTACTGCATGTTGCTGTAAGCGCCCAAACTGATAAAATTATTGGTGTCGATTATCGAAACCCGCGTCCATACGAAATTGCTGGCATTACTGTCAGCGGCGAGTTTTTCGCAAGTGCCGACAATGTAATTTCTGTTTCCGGCTTGCGGGTCGGTCAATCCATAAAAGTTCCCGGCGAGGAAATCAGCAATGCGGTTGAAAAAGTGTATTCAAACGGAATGTTTGAACAGGTTATCATTTCTGTAACCGCCGTTCAGGGTAATTTTATTTACCTCGATATCTATCTTCAGGACCGTCCCAGGTTGTCGAAATACAGTATTTCCGGGATTGGTAAAAGTGAAGCTGATAATATCCGCGAAAAGCTGAAACTGGTGCGTGGTGATGTTGTTTCACAGCACACCCTCATGAATGCCAAGCGTGTTATTCGCTCACATTTTATTGATAAAGGTTTTTATAATGCGCAGGTCGAGGTCGCTCAAAAGCCCGACACGACTGCAGGTAATATGGTCACTATTGATTTTGGTATCAACCGTGGTAAAAAAATGAAGATTTCGGAAATCGCAGTCTCCGGCAATAGTCAGGTAGAGGAAAAAGTGATCCGGAAAACAATGAAGGAAACCAAAGAAAAGAAGTTTTATCATGTTTTCAAAGCTTCAAAATACATTGGGTCCGAATTCGAAAAAGACAAATCTGCTATAATTGCAAAATACAAAGAGCTTGGGTATCGCGACATTTCAATAGTAAGCGATACAATTGTAATAGAGAATGAAAAGGAACTTTCGATCGGTTTAAAAATAGATGAAGGCCCAAAATACTATTTTGGCGACATCGCATGGGTGGGCAACAGCAAGTATTCCGATAAACAGCTGATCGAAATTTTGGGTTTGAAGCGTGGTGATGTGTATAACCAGACAATTCTGGAGAGCAATCTTTTCTATAACCTGAGCGGCCGCGATATATCATCGCTGTATATGGACGATGGCTACCTGTTCTTTTCTGTAACTCCTGTTGAGAAAAGCGTTATCGGTGATACCATCAACCTCGAAATTCAGATCTATGAAGGCAAACAAGCCACCATTAATAAGGTGACGCTGGTCGGAAACACCCGAACAAACGATCACGTAATTCTTCGTGAGATCAGAACAAAGCCGGGACAATTGTTCAATCGATCCGATATAATCCGCACCCAGCGCGAATTGGCGCAGCTCCGATATTTCAATAATGAGAAACTGGCCGTCAATCCAAAGCCAAATCCTACAGATGGCACCGTAGACATAGAATATGTTGTGGAAGAGACTTCCACCGACCAGTTCGAACTCTCAGGAGGCTGGGGTCTCGGCAGACTGGTTGGCACGCTTGGAGTGTCGTTCAACAACTTCTCCATGCGCAACATTTTCAACGGCGACAGTTATCGTCCACTTCCAACCGGCGATGGACAGAAACTCAGTATCCGTGGTCAGTCAAACGGGACTTATTATCAATCCTACAACATGTCGTTCACCGAACCATGGCTGGGTGGCAAGAAACCAAATGCACTGAGCATATCATTTTTTCATTCGGTGCAGACAAATGGGATTTCCAAAGCTGATGACGGGACCTACAATACCAGTGGTAAACTTCTTGAAAGAGAGGTGATGAATATTTCAGGTGCTTCCGTCGGTCTTGGAAAAAGGTTGAAATGGCCCGATGATTATTTTATGGAGTATTTCACTCTTTCCTATCAGTTTTACAATTTTGATGAATATTTCCAAACCTATTCTTTCACTTCGGGAAATGCCAACAACGTGAATTTTGGAATTGCATTGAGCCGCAGCTCATCATATGATCCCATTTTCCCGAAATCGGGCTCAGAGATTTCCGCTTCTGTAACTTTTACTCCGCCATATTCCTATTTTACCGACAAGGATTATACTACGGCTACTGACCAGGAAAAATTCAAATGGCTGGAGTATCATAAATGGAAATTCAACGCAACCCTCTACACTAAACTTTTCGGAGATCTGGTCCTTATGACAAGAACTAAGTTTGGTTTCCTGGGCATGTGGAACAAGGATGTTGGGTTGTCTCCATTCGAGCGCTTCTATTTGGGTGGCGACGGACTTTCGGGATTTGCACTTGACGGACGTGAGATTATTGGGATGCGTGGTTACGGGAATTCCGTGCTGACACCTCGCGATGGCTCCAATGCATCCATTGGTGGGACTATTTACAGCAAATATACCATGGAGCTGCGCTATCCGATATCGACCAATCCAATGGCAACTATTTATCTGCTATCGTTTCTTGAGGCCGGCAATACCTGGCTGAAATTCGAGGAATTTGATCCCTTTGCAGTTAAACGAAGTGGCGGACTTGGCGTAAGAATTTACTTACCTATGTTTGGTTTGCTGGGTCTCGATTATGGCATACCTTTTGACAACGTGCCCGGAATTCAGAGTAAATGGGAGGGACAATTCCACTTCTCAATCAACTCTTCAATTGATTAATACAACGTTCAAATAAAAGTCGGAGGAACTCAACTATGAAAACCAGAATCTTTTTTTTCGCTGCTCTGTTACTTGCATCGATGTTTGTTAGTGCTCAGAAGTTTGCTTATGTCGACACCCAGTATATCCTTGAAAACATTCCGGATTACCAGACCGCTCAGAACTCACTTGATGAAATGAGCCTGGAATGGCAGAAGGAACTTGAGGTTAAATTTGCCGAAATCGACAAGCTTTACAAATCGTATCAGTCAGAATCTTTTTTACTTTCTGAGGATATGAAAACAAAAAGACAGAACGAAATTATTGCTAAGGAAAAGGAAGCCAAAGATCTGCAGAAAAAATATTTCGGAACAGAAGGCGACCTTTACAAAAAACGCCAGGAGCTAGTAAAACCCATTCAGGAAAAAGTGTATAATGCCATTGAAGAACTTGCAGAAGAAGGTACTTTTGCTGTAATTTTCGACCGCGCCGGCAACACTACACTCATTTACGCCAGCGAAAAACACGATAAAAGCGATGAAGTTCTGGCAAAGCTGGGCTACAAAGCGGGCGGACTGAATACAAATGAATAAATCTTTTAACTTTGCACAAAATTCCATTTTATGAAAAACGTATTTGTTTTGTTCTTTTCTCTGCTGCTGCTTGTAAATGTTCAGTCGCTTCAGGCTCAGGTAAAATTAAAACTTGGGCATATCAATACCAACGAACTAATGGCTGAAATGCCTGGTCGTGATTCTGCTCAGAAAGTGTTGCAGGAATATGCAAAAAGTCTTGAAGACCAGTTGACGCTTATGAACAATGAGTTTCAGACCAAATATCAGGACTACATGACCAACGAGACAAGCTTTCTGGAACCCATCAAAGAAATGAAACAGAAAGAATTGCTTGATCTGCAGACCCGCATTGACGATTTTAAAACACAGGCACAAGAACTCTTGTCTAAAAAAGAAGCAGAACTAGTTCAGCCCCTGATTGATAAAGCCAAAAAAGCCATTGACGAAGTAGCAGTGGAAAAAGGCTATAATTACGTATTTGACACTGGCACAGGTGCTCTGATTTATTATCAGGACTCCGATGATATTATGCCGTTTGTGAAAGCAAAACTGGGAATGCTGTAATTATCAGAATCGCATAAAAAAAGGCTGCTTTTTCAGGCAGCCTTTTTTTATGTCTGGAAATTCAATTTTTCCATTTCAAGCTACCCATCAGTGTATCGAGATCTTCTTTGACGCGTTGAATGATGGGCGCAATGGAATCGTTATTTGGAATGTGATTAAAATATACTGCACCACGCAAATAATGCTTTGTGCTGTCGGTGAGATAAAACTGATAAGGCGAAGCTGAGTTGGAGCCTTCGATGTCGTAAATCAGCCCGTAAACATTGTTTTCGACATGAGAGACACGAATTTCCTTTATTTCATTGGCTTTGGCGATGTGCTTATTGGCAAACTCCCTGGCATCTTCGGTAAGTTGGTAGAGATTCCCGTTTATTGTTTTGTAGCTGAAATTTACTGACCCGTTGTAGGTTGGAAAAATCAGATTGAACCAAATTGATCCCGGCTCATTGCCTTCAATAGAAACGATTTGAGCGGTTTCAGGAATCCTGCATGTGAAAGGATAGACGGAATCGAAGGTTACATATTTTTTTTCAGGCAGATCGATGCGAAAAAACCCGCGTGATTTTGGATAGTACGAATCGCTGCTATTACCGCATGAAGCAATGGTGATCGAAGCAATCACAAAAATAACTGCGCTAAGATTCCTGATTGGTTTCATTTATTTTCACTTTTACGTTTCCGATGCGGTGTTTGCTCATCGATAAAACGGTAAATTCAACATTTTTGTATACAACTGTCTGGTTTTTCACCGGGAAATTGCCATGAATACTGAGAATGATTCCGCCCAGTGTTTCCACCTCGCCTTCATATCTATCGAACAGGTCACTTTCAAGACCGGCTATACGGGTGAAATCGTGGATTGGAATTTTTGCATCAAAAACATACTCATATTCGCTAACTTTTCTGGCCAGGATCTGGTCACTGTCGGCGTCATGTTCATCGTTTATTTCGCCAACAATTTCTTCCAACACATCTTCGAGAGAGACAATCCCGCTGGTGCCGCCATATTCATCTACGACCACAGCCAGATGCGTTTTTTGAGTCTGAAAATCAACCAGCAGCTGTGAGATTTTCATGTTTTCAGGAACAAACATTGCCTGACGTATATGTTTTTGCCAGTTGTAATCTTTCTCACCGTTGCGGAAAGCTGGCAGCAGGTCTTTGATGTAAATAACGCCTTTGATGTCGTCGAGGCTGGTGCCGTAGGCGGGGTAGCGCGAGTAACCGGCTTCGAGCATTTTGTCCATGACATCTGAAAAGGATGTTTCGAAGCGGATGGAGGCAACATCTATCCGTGCCCGCATAATTTCCTTGACTTCGAGATCACCAAATTTAATGATGCCCTGAATCAGCTGTTTTTCCATTATTTCTTCGTCTTCGACTTCGGAATTTTCAATAGCATCCGAAATATCGCTGATGGAGATCATGTCTTTACGCGAAATACGACTTTCGTGGCGGGCAAATGAAAAACCAAGCACTCCCCGGAGCATTGAAAACAATGATATGGCTGGAACCATGATGAAAAAACTGGATTGAAATGCTTTTTGTTCATTGCAGTTACTGAACAAACCGGGTACTATTTCGCCGAAAACCCAGATCAAAACCCAGACAGAAACAAGGGCCAGTAAAGATCGGAGATAAAATGAAGTATCGGGCAAATAAATCTGGCCGGCTATGAAAACGCCGATGGTGAGCAGAATTATTAAGGTGTATTTCAATATTGAAAAAGCAACCAAAACAGGGGCAGGCTTATCCAGAAAACCGTCAGTCCGGTAGTCCGAAGGGGTAGGAGATTCGATTTCGTCAAGAAATTCGGTTGTAATCCTAATAAACGCTGATTCTGCAATTCTCAGAAATGCAAAGAGAATGAGAATGATTGACGAAGGAATGATAAGAAACAGAATTGATTCCATTTTGTTAGTGACAGATACAGACCATTAGCATATTGCAAATGTCAGAAAGGAAGGTCATCGTTTCCGTTGTTTAATGGGGTATTCAGTGGATCACTTCCTGAATCTGCGGAGGTATTTGTGTTGGTGATTTCAGTTCCGCCATCCTGAGCTGAGCGAGTGCCAAGCATGGAAAAATTGTCGAGGGTGATTTCTGTAAATCGTTTTTTTACTCCGTCTTTGTCGGTATATTCACGATATTGGATGCGCCCTTCAACGAAAAGCGGACTACCTCTGCGAACGTATTTTTCAATCACTTCGGCCTGAGGTCCCCAGACAGCAATGTTATGCCATTCGGTCACAGATTGCTCGGCCCCTGCTTTATCGCGATATTTTTCAGTTGTAGCGAGAGAAAATGAGGCTTTTTTCCGGCCACCTTCAAAAATTTTTACTTCCGGGTCTTTCCCTACATTCCCAATCAAAATAACTTTATTGATGCTTCTCATCTTACTTTTTTTACAAAGATACAAAATAGATGGTTATTTATTCTTTGATTTCTGTGAATGCTCCAGATACAGCTGAATCAGCCGGTGGACAGGCATGGACGAAACCCTGGAAACCGGAATTTTAATCCAGTGTGGCGGCACCTTATTTTTGAACACAGTTTCGTAAAATGATGCATGAATCATCCGATGAGTCAAAACATGATTGGCCGAATAAACAAGTTTTGACTGCTCAAAGGGAAAATCAGTCGGAAATATCGGTTCAACTGTGTTTACCGAAGCTTCTGATTCAGCTGATTCACGACAGGGAAACTCGTACAGACCTTTCCATATTTTTTCATTTTCCCGCTGCACCATATACAATGAATCCTTTTTATCATTACTGAAAACGACGTAGTAGTTAATAAAAACTGAGGGTTTTGTTTTAGTGACTGCTTTGACCGGATACTTTTCAGTAGTTCCCGTTTTAAATGCGCAGCAGTATTTGTTGACCGGACAACCAGAACAATCCGGATTAGCGGGTGTGCAGACCAAAGCCCCCAGTTCCATCAACGCCTGGTTGAAATCTGAAGGATTGAAATGATGAATCTGTTGATTCAGGTCTTCCTGAATTTCGTTGGTCAGACCAGTTTTATCAAGCGGGATTCCGATGCATCGCAGGCGGCTGATTACTCTTTTTACGTTGCCATCAACCACGGGGCAGGGCAGCCCAAAAGCAATGGAAGCGATTGCTGCTGCAGTGTAGGGGCCAATTCCAGGTAGTTCGAGCAGCTTGTTATAGTCGTTTGGAAGCTTCCCGCTGTATTTTTCAGCAATTATTGCGGCAGCTTTCAAAATGTTGTGCGCTCTGGAATAATATCCCAGCCCCTGCCAAATATTCAGAAAATCTTTTTCACCGGCTTTCGAAAGCGAAATAAAATCGGGATATTTATCGATTATACTATTATAATAGCTAATTCCCTGATCAATCCGGGTTTGCTGAAATACAATTTCGGATATGTAAATATGGTACGGATTGGCTGTTTCGCGCCATGGCAATGGTCTTTTATTCTGTGAATACCAATTTACGAGTAGTTTGAAAAGACTTTTATCAGCGCATGAATTCATAAGTGCAAATTTGAGAAATCCTGGAAAATAATCTTGCATGTGCAAAAAAAATTCTATATTTGCACCCCCAAACACCTACTAAGGCGTTAATTTTAAACAACATAATTATGACAAAGGCTGACATTGTTGCTGAAATCTCGAATCGGACTGGAATTGAAAAAATTACTGCTCAGAGTGCAGTTGAGACATTTATGGACGTTGTGAAGAATGCAATGGAAAATGGTGACAACGTGTATTTGAGAGGTTTCGGCAGTTTCATTATCAAGCACCGCAAACAGAAAACAGGAAGAAATATCTCCAAGAAAGTTTCCATCATCATCCCGGCTCATAATATCCCTGCATTTAAGCCTGCAAAGACTTTTGTGGAAAGTGTGAAAAAAGGAAAAAAATAATTTAAAAATACTGCTCTATGCCAAGTGGAAAGAAGAGAAAACGTCACAAAATGGCGACACACAAAAGGAAGAAAAGACTGCGTAAAAACAGGCACAAAAAGAAAAAATAGCTTCCAGGCTTTCTTTTGCGGGTTTTCCGCATAAGTAGTTCAATACATGAACAAGGAACTAATCATTGATGCCGCTTCGGGAGAAGTGCAGATTGCCCTTATTGAAAATAAGCGGTTGGTCGAATTACACGCCGAACGTGGAACCCACGACTTCGGTGTAGGCGACTTCTATCTTGGAAAAATCAAAAAGATTATTTCAGGATTGAATGCCGCTTTTGTTGATGTCGGCTACGAAAAAGATGCATTTCTCCATTATCTCGATCTGGGACCTCAGGTAAAAACCCTGATTAAATATCAGAAAGAGATAATGGCCGGAAGTCAGGTTTCTGTTGAAACGTATAAGCAGGAGCCCGATATCGAAAAAACCGGGAAAATAACCAATGTTATCAGTACGGGTGCCAGCATTCTGGTTCAGGTTGCCAAGGAACCTATTTCATCCAAAGGTCCGAGGATAACTACCGAACTCAGCATGCCCGGCCGCTATCTGGTGCTGGTTCCTTTTTCAAAAAGGATTTCCATCAGTCACAAAATCAAAAATCTGAGCGAAAAAGCAAGACTTAAAAAAATTGCTTCAAGTTTGCAGCCGGTAAACTTTGGCATTATTGTCAGAACGGTTGCCGAAAACAGAAGTTTTGATGAACTCAAGGCTGATATGGATGATCTGGTAAGTCGCTGGAACAGCATGCTGCTGTCTTTACGCAGCGCCAAGCCTCCTGTGAAAATTCTGGGTGAACTCGACCGTTCATTCACAATAATGCGCGATTTGCTCAATGCGTCGTTCAACAGCATTATTGTCAATGACAACACAATGTACACCGAGCTCAGAAGTTATCTATCCAGCATTGCTCCTGACCAGATCGACATCGTGAAGTTGCATAAAGGCAAATCGACGGTTTTTGAAGCCACCGGTATTGACAAACAGATCAAATCGTTGTTTGGACAGAAGGTAACGCTGAAATCAGGTGCCTATCTGATTATTGAACGCACCGAAGCATTTCATGTGATTGACGTAAACAGCGGATACAAGGCTGACAGCGGAAAAGATCAGGAGCAGAATGCGCTGGCCGCCAATCTTGAAATGGCCGAGGAAGTTGCCAGGCAGCTTAGATTGCGCGATCTTGGTGGTATTATCGTAGTCGATTTCATCGACATGCACCAGGGAGCCAACCGCCGTAAGCTGTATGAGAAGTTGGTTGAAGAAATGTCGCACGACAGAGCCAAGCATACTATTTTGCCGCCAAGTAAATTTGGTCTGGTTCAGATCACACGGCAGCGCGTAAGACCAGAGACTCACGTCGAAGTTCTCGAAAAATGTCCTGTTTGCAATGGAACCGGCGAAATCAAAGCCCATTCTCTTATCATTGATGAGATTGAAAACACAATTACATTTCTTGCGAACGAACAGAATGAGAAGGTTCTGGTTCTATATACGTCGCCTTTTATTTATGCTTATCTCACCCAGGGCTTTTTCAAAAACATTGCAAAAACCTGGAAGAAAAAGCTTCGCTGTAAACTGAAAATAGAGCCGGCCAGCAATTATCATGTGCTGGAATATCACGTCTTCAACGCCAGAAGCGAAGAGATTACCATTTAAATTTTTAAGGTGGAAAGTAATATTCCCGGATTTCTGATTAATCAGATGATGCCGAAACTCGAGAAGTATTGCGCTTTTCAGGAGCGTTGTGTTTCGGAAGTAAAGACAAAGCTGACCAGACTAAATGTCCCCAGGGAGTATTGGGAATCGCTGCTAACGCACCTACAGGAAAATGGTTTTGTGAATGAGGAGCGATTTACAGAATTGTTTGTGCGCAGCAAAATCAGGCAGAAAGGCTGGGGACCGGTGAAGATTAGAATGGAACTCAGAAAGAAAAGCATTGCTGATAGCATGATTGATAATTATCTTTCGGATTTCCAGCCCGAAGATCAGAATGAGTTGCTCCTTAGCTGGCTTCGAAAAAAGCTGAAGACTTTAACAAAGGATGAACCACTGAAACAGCGCGAAAAACTGGTCCGTTTCGGAATTTCTAAAGGATTTGAAACAGGAAAGGTCTTCGACGCCGTGAACAAAATAATAAAGGCCCAACCTGAAGATTGAGCCTTTTAAAAATCAGCAAATATTTTTTATCGCAGCGTGATGGTGCACTGGCCGAGTTCGTGATCATCGGCAAAGACAGCAATGTGGTATTTTCCTACGGGGAGATCAATGTTGTCGCGCGGATAATCAATACAAACTGAAGATGATTTCTGAGTGTAGTTGATAACTGTTTTTGAGGTGTATTGAATGCGCTGTCCCTGATAAATGAATGAATAACTGCCTTGAGTGAGAATAATATTATCGGGACGGGCAATGCGCACATAAACGTCCTTCTGGCCTGCAGACACCAGCGGATTTTCGCCGATGGTCAGACAAACACGAATGAGTTCAACTTTGCGAGCACGATCAGTAATTGATTCCTTGGTGCCTGATTTCATATTATAGCCGGTTGCTGTAACATTATATCCTTTCAGGTATGCAGCATCGTTGATTTTTGTTGAAAGATCATCCTTTTCTTTAGTGAGATCGTCGGCTTTTTTATTCGCATTGTCCAGATCACCTTTTATTTTTGTGTTTTCGTTCGTTAGCGACTGGTTCACCCGATAGAGACTGTCAATCTGACCAACATATCCCTGCGTGATTTGCCTGAGCGCGTCGAGTTTTTTCTTGATGCGACGGTAATCAGCCTGAGAATTGATCAGCGTTTCAATTTCCTTGGCCTGTGACAAAATGGTGCTGTCTTTTGAGGTAAGCTGATCGCTCAGATAGCCATATTCTTTCTTGATTTTATCATGTTCAGCCATCAGGGAGTCAAGTTCAACCTGTAACTCTTCGGACATTTGAACCGATTTTTCCTTTTCAAGAACGACGGTATCGACGCTTGATTTTGTGGTGAAAAGAAGAACAGCAAGTATTGCTATGATGATTAATTGCAGCCCTATGATGATCTTATAGGTTCTGCTTTTTTTCTGCTGGGAATCTGTGTTTTCCATAAAACGTTGTACTAGTGAAATGAAGTGCAAATTTATTACTTTTGAACGAAAAATAGGCAAATTTATTTGATACATGATTTTTGGCTCACTCCTTCAGTTGTTTTACCCTGATTTATGCTGTGGTTGCGGTGAAAGTCTCATGCGTGGTGAAAAGACCATTTGTCTTTCCTGTCTATCAAAAATTGCGAAAACAGATTATCATACCTACAGCGACAATCCAGTGGCTCAGCTCTTTTTCGGGAAGCTGCAAATTGAAAATGCAACGGCCATGTGTTTTTACGATAAAGGCGGATTGATACAGCATATGATGCATCAGCTGAAATATAAAAACCGACCCGAGGTCGGCGTTTATTTTGGTCGCCGGCTTGGAAAAATGCTTGCAGAATCGGCTCTATATGCCAATATTGATGCGGTTATCCCAATTCCCTTGCATCCAAAAAAGCAGAGAATTCGTGGTTATAATCAAAGTAAAGTGATTGCCGATGGGTTCATTCAGGGCTTTCCGACTGAGATTATTGAAGATGTGCTTGTTCGCGTTGAATTTACTGAGACACAGACAAAGAAAAATCGTTGGGACCGCTATCAGAATGTGAAAGACATGTTTGCTGTCAGAAATCCCGAAAAGATTCAGGGAAAACACGTGCTGCTGGTCGATGATGTGATTACAACCGGTGCGACCATTGAGGCCTGCGCCAAACATCTGCTGGCGGTCGAAGGCGTTCGCCTGAGCATTGCCGGAATTGCTTCGCCTGCGAAATAATGAAGTGAAATAACGTGCCTATTATTGGTTGGTAGCTAACCAAACAACAGCTTCTTCAAAAACAATATTCCATCGTCCGACAGAGACAAAGGATCGGGAGGATATGGAATCGTTGTTTTTGTAGTTATTACGACGATTCCATATTCCGGCCGAGGTGGCTATAATAAATTCCAAACGGCCGGAACGATGGAATATCGTAATTGTTTCATTTTTGTGTAAAACAAAAAAGCCACTCCTAAAAAAGAGTGGCTTTTAGTCTCCCGGGGGGGATTCGAACCCCCGACCCATTGATTAAGAGTCAATTGCTCTACCAGCTGAGCTACCAAGAGTTTGTAAGTGCAAAAGTAATTATAAAATAGGCATAAGGCCTAATTTGCCGCATGATTTTTTTTACTGCAATCCTTATCTTTGCAGCATGAATGAGAAAAAAGACATTAAATCAGTTGCCATTTTCTGCGGCTCTTCAGTTGGTGCCGATAAGAGATACTCCGAAGCGACCGAAGAACTGGTGCGGGTGCTGCATGCACACGGAATATCCATTATTTATGGAGCTGGCTGTACCGGTTTGATGGGAGTTGTTGCCGAAGAGGCATTGCGACTGAAAATGCATATCACCGGCGTGGTTCCATCTTTTTTTATGTCGGAGAATGTTGTTCACAACGGGCTCTCAGAGCTGATTGTAACGGATTCGATGGCAACACGCAAAAATGTCATTCTTGAAAAATCCGATGCATGTATCGCACTACCAGGCGGATTCGGAACTTTTGATGAATTGTTTGAAGTCGCGACCGCTGTGCAGCTTGGATTACAGATGAAACCCATCGGATTGCTCAATACAAAAAATTATTACGATCCCTTGCTTGCAATGATGCAGAATGCGGTGCGAGAAAAATTTGTGCGCGAAGATCACCTTAAAGCCATTGTTTCGGACGTTGACGCCGAAAAGCTTTTTGAAAAATTGATTAATATCGATTATCAGGCGCCTGCCAACTGGATTGAGAAATTGATTGAGCGGAATAGTTTTTAATCACAAAAAAGCAGGCCGCAGCCTGCTTTAGAATGACATTTCTATTATTTTTATTTCCCCTGTCGCGCCTTGAATTCTTTCAATCCGTTGTCGAGAAATTCAACAAAAGCATCAACGTCGAGATTGTAGGCGCGGGGCTTAATCAGATCTTTTCCGTTGGTGTCGAGGAGGCAGTAATAGGGCTGGGCATTTTGCTCGTAGCGGGTTACCTGCAGATCGGCAAATTTGCGGCCAATGGTTTTTTTCACTTTGCCGTCGTAGGTCGATGTGATCCATTCCGATTCGGGAAGTTCGGTTTTGTCATCGACATATAAAGCCACTACAATGAAATCGTTTTTGAGGCGTTTCAAGACCTCCGGTGAGCTCCAGACATTGGCTTCCATTTCGCGGCAGTTGACGCAGCCATGGCCCGTGAAATCGAGAAACAAGGGCTTGTTTTGTTCTTTTGCACATTTCAATGCCTGGTCGAAATCGTGATAACCTTCGAGGCCGTGCGGCAAAGCTGGCAGAATGTCTTCAAATTTGGGTTTTTCGCAGAGTTTCGATGATTCGCCATTACCGCCGCCATTCAGCATGGCTGCTTCGCGTACAATTCGGGGCATATCGAAATCGAGGGTCTGCTGTGGAGGCAAATATCCTGACAGAACGCGCAAAGGCGCACCCCACATTCCAGGAATCATGTAAACAACAAATGCAAATACCGCGATGGACATTCCAAGCCGGCCCACGCTGACATATTTCACTTCGCTGTCGTGTTTGAATTTGAGTTTTCCAAGAAGATAGAAGCCGAGTAACGTAAATGTAACAATCCAGATGGCGAGGTAGGTTTCGCGGTCGAGAATGCCCCAATGATAGACCTGATCGGCTACGCTGAGGAATTTGAAACCAAGTGCAACTTCAATAAAACCAAGCACAACCTTTACGGAGTTGAGCCAGCCGCCTGACTTTGGAAGATTCTTCAACCATGAAGGGAAGAATGCAAACAACGTGAAAGGCAGTGCAAATGCGGTAGAGAAGGCCAGCATAGTAATGATGGGCTCCCAGATTGCACCTTGTGTTGACTTGACGATAATGGTTCCAACAATAGGTCCTGTGCAGCTGAAGGAGACAAGTACAAGGGTAAGCGCCATGAAAAACGAACCGAAAATACCACCGCTATCGGCTTTGGAATCGGCTTTGGATGTGGCCCATGATGGCATCACTATTTCGAATGCACCAAAGAAAGATGCTGCGAAAATCATAAAAATAAGGAAGAAGAGAATATTCGGAATCCAGTGTGTACTGAGCCAATTGAAAATATCGGCAGTTATGGCTTCTCCGCCAATAAAATAGGTGATTCCAATCAGAATGGCAATGGGGATGGTGTATAATGTGACAATGCTGATTCCGAAAACTGAAGCGTTGAAGCGGCTCTTGGTCTTATTTTCACTTCCTTTCAGAAAGTAGGAAACAGTCATTGGAACCATGGGGAAAACGCAGGGCGTGAGCAGCGCAAATAGTCCCCAGAGAATAGCTTCGATAATGACTCCCCAGATTGATGTTCCTGCTCCATTAATATCTTCGCCATCGGGTGAAATTACTGCAGTTTCAGTTTTGCTGGTATCTGTCTCTGCTTTATTTGAATCAACAACAGCAATGGCCGTGGTGTCAACCGGATTTTCCTTGTTGTATTGGCTGCCATCAATTTTTATGACCAGGTCATCTTCGACCTGAACGCAGAAACCGTCTTCCTGACAGGCCTGCCCGCTGAGACTGATCGCGAAATCAAAGGTTTTATCCGATAATACCTTTATTCTTTGTGTGAAATATGCTTTTCCTGTCCAGAATTTTTCGGTTACTTTAAAGACTTCTTCATAGAATTCTGTAGGCTTTGGATATTCTGCTACTTTTCCGACTGCAGCAAAAGTTTTCGAAGGCGTGATGGTGAAAACCATGGGCAACGAAGCGCCTGCCGGATTGTACTGCGAGTACAAATGCCAGCCCTGATCGATGGTTGCGGTGAGCACAACATTGGCTTCAGTGTCCGAAACTTTATCAACACGAGTAGCCCATTTAACTGGTTTTACCAGCTGAGCCTGCGTTGCAGCGACTGTGAAAAGTACTGCCAGCGTGAGTAATAATCTGCGGAAATTCATATCTGGAAATTTAAATATATAACGGAGCAAAATTAAGAAATTGTTCAGAGTATTTGCAACTTAAGTGCTTGCGACGGAAAACTTCGGATTCGGAAACGTTCATCGGCGCGGTAGCCAACCAGCCAGGCAATGCGAGAGCCACTGTGTAACACCATGGCCCTATCGCGCTCTGCGACAGTGATTTTGAGATCAGTGAAGAAATCGCCTATTTTTTTTTGCTGATACATTCCCATGGGCATGAAGCGTTCGCCGGCTTGCCATTTTCTGACGAAAAGCGGAAAAATTATTTCATCGGGATTCAGAAATACGGTGTTAACTCCGGTTTTTACCTCGTCTTCCGAGCTAACTACGACCCATTCAGCTTTCAGATTTATTGGAAGCATCGAGGTGTCGAGATCCTCGTCGATATACCAGATGTGGGTGTCGTCGGTTGTGTCCTGCATTCTCAGAATCATTTTTCCCCGATGGACATGCAGTGTTTTTTCTGGCGCCAGAAACTCCCGTGGCTCAGAATGATTGGTGATTTTGAGGATTTCAGCAGCGTCGGCCGGAAAAAATCCATTACCCAGCAAAAACTGCATGAGCAGCAGGTTTGCCGAAGGATGTTGGATCAGATTCAGCAAATCAAGGCCTTCCTTGTTCGGGTCTCCGAACTTTGCGAGTTCGGTTTCAGTTGCCGAAGCAAAATATTTCTGATAATCGCGGAGAAACGAAACTGAACCAGCAGCGCGTTCAATGAAGCCAGGCATAATTTCTTCGAGCAATGGGATCAAATGATGGCGGATTTTATTGCGGAGGTATTTGTCGCTGATGTTTGAACTGTCTTCGACATGCGAAATCATGTTGCGGGCTGCATAATCCTGAATTTCGGCCCTTGAATAATCGAGCATCGGACGCAGCAGCTGATTTTCAATTTCGCGGATGCCGGCCAAAGTAGTCAGACTTCCGCGCCTGTTCAGGCCCATGATGAGGGTTTCAACAACGTCGTCGCGATTGTGTGCTGTGCAGATATAGTCAAATCCATTATTGGCCGCCGTTTCCGTAAAAAAGTTGTATCGCAGTTTTCGCGCGGCTTCCTGAATGTTCATCCGGTTTTTCTGCGCAAATGTTTTTGTTTCAAATCTTGTTTCAAAAAGTCTGCACTTATTTTCTTTCACTGCATCGAAAACAAAATTCATGTCGCGGTTACTTTCTTCGCCCCGAAGCTGAAAATTGCAGTGTGCGACTGCAAAATTCAACTGTGCATTCTGAAACAGATGCAGCATGACCATGCTGTCAATGCCACCACTGATGCCCAGCAAATATTTTTTATTGCGGAATTCAGGGCAAAGATTGCTCAGGTGTTCTTCGAAAGAATGTAGTTCAATCATTGGCCAGCTTCATTGAATTAATAAATGCAAGGGTATTGTTTTTCAGAAAATCGCTGAGATTTTCAGGAGCAACTTCAACACAAGTGTTGTCGCTTAAATTGAAAACATACAACCCCGTGTCCAATCTTTCCGGACGCTCATTTATATGGGTTGCAAAAGTGGCGGGCATCAATATCGCCTCACCAGCTGCAGGCCGGACTCCTGTAAAATAATGGGTCAGAATCAGCAAATCCTGTCGAATCTGTACGTGGCCTGGATTTTCGATGACAGGTTGCAATCGTTTCGATTCTGATAGAACAGAACTAAGCAAATGATTTTTCAGAATTTGCGATTTTTCTTCAAACAGGCATTGGTCCCAGCTTTGCGACGACCTTGTTGCAAATGGTAAAGAGGCAAGTATTGATTTCAGGTTTGCGGAGGATGATTCGATTGCGTTTTTATTGTTTACTGAAATTCCGGACAACGGCAGATACTGAAAAAAGACAATGTCTGAATTATTACTGTTAATCAGCTCTTGCAGCGATCCTGCGTTCAGCTTGTGTTTTCTGATGACGGAAAGAATTTCTTTTTCTTCAGCAGAAATATGGTCGGTGATCATTCCCAATTCTTCGGCCATCCAGATAGATTCAGGACTGGCCTGATTAAAACAGCTATGAAGTTTACTGGCTGAAAACCCTTGTGTTGATGCGGGATTCAGCTGCTCATCAAATATCCATTGTGCTATTTTCAGTTGAGAAATATAAGCCGGAGTAAAATGCACGGTTTCGCTCCGCACATACGATTCAAAGGTGTAGGAAGCTTTGCGGAATTTTTCATCGACTTTGCCGAGCAGAAACCACAATGCCGCCGCCGCAGCGGGCGTCGGATGCGTAAGGAATGAGTCGAGTCCTTCAATTGTCCAGTCAATGACTCTTTCACGTACAATGGGAAATTGCTCAAAACCGGCTCTCAGCGCTGATTTACGATTGTCGTCAAGTGCGGTTTCTGTTTCAATAAATTTTAGTCCGTTGTTGACACCGAGTTCAGTCAGAAAATGATTGAAACGTGAAACAGAAATATCATGTGTGGCTAAAAACGTGATCAGCTGCGGATTTACAAATAATGATCTGTGAAACGAAAGAAATGTCGTTAGCTGTTTATCCGGAATAATGGCCTGATAAGGTTTTACAAAAACTTTGTTTCCGCTTTGTGATTCAATGCACGGAAGGCAATTCAGATCCTTTAATTTTTCGCGGATTCTTTCTTTTACGCTGACTTCCGAAGAAACATAAAGTTCAAACAGATTGCGCCACCAGGCCGATGCCGTCTTCTCTTTGAAACGACGCATAAGCATGTCAGCCTCGGTCAATCCCGGTGCAAAATCGGGAATGCCAAGCATGGCGAAAAAGTTCATGCAATCGGCATCCGAAGCCAGTTCCGGATGAACGACCGAAAACCCGTTGGCAGCTTTACCAATAAAAATCTGCGGTTTTTCGTTTTCGGAAAATGGCGCTGTGAGACGTCTGCTTTTATCTGGAATGATTGCTTTGTGGCGCAGATTGTAATATCGGCCTTTGTGTGTCAGATCCCACAAACGCGGATGTTCAGACAGAAAGCGATAAAATGCCGGATAAAACCCGAGTGGTTTTTTTTGTAAAAATTCAGCGCGACCAGCAATATGAAAAGCGAAAGAATCGATATCTGCCAGTTTTAATTTGTGCACTTTTCGCAGAAACGAAACAAAGTTGTCGTTGGCAGCGATAGTTAGATGCAGGAATCCAAATCGACTGTAGATGCTTGCTATATCTTTTGATGTAAGCAGGTGAAATAAATTTCCATCTTCGCTGACACATAATCCGGATGCCGTATGCAATTTGCCGCTGGCATCAGCCAGACATTTTTCTTCAGCAACAAACTTGCTCAGACATTCGGAAATCGAGGCTGATATCGGGTCTGGCGAAGTATTGTTCCACGAAAACAGTTTCCAGAAATCAGTTGTAATTAATTTGTTGCTGAGCAATGACCGCAACGAAATGCGCATCAGATCTGATAAAACAGCTAATACGGAATTATTTTCCGGCGTCCATTCTTCGGAGAAAGGGATGTTTTCGCGATTCGGCGTTGTTGTGAAACTGCCATGAACAATGATGGAATGGGCAATATGGAATTGCGTCGGAAAATATACTGCGACCTGAGGAATTATCTCAGGAATAAACTGGTCGGACTCGTCGATTGGGAAAGCAATGGCCGCCTGACGATTGGGGCCGCTGCTGCGCTGAAACAGAATATAGCGCGATGATTTTCTGATGCCGTTTTTGTTGGAAACAATTGTTTTGACCAGTATGTTTTTTTCTTTATTATCTGTTTCGGCGCTGAAAACAACCGATTCTTCATCAGCCACAATTTCAATTTGCATTATTTGTTTCAGAAACAAAAGAAAAACCGGATTCAATCCGCAAATTCTTTTTTTCAGCATATTTCTGAAATCCGCGCTGACAGATGGTTTGAACGGGAGGAAAATGTGAGTAGTAAATTCTTCAGTAAAGCGAGGTTCGCATTCTTCAAGCACTTCAAAATCTGAAATCCGGTAATGATGTTTTCCGCTGTGAATTTCGGGCAGGTCGGTAATTCCATATACTGAGCGAAATCCAATACCGAATTTTCCAATCTGATTAATTCCGGGTAATCCTTTCTTGGTAGTTGAAGCAAATGTGGTGATGGCCATCAGGTCGGTTTCGCTGAAGGGATCACCGTTGTGGAAGAATGAGATTCCATTGTCATCGATGATGATTTTCACAAATCCGAACAGGGTGTTGTCTTTTCGCCGGGCGATGGCATCTTCAGCGTTCTGAATCAGTTCCTCGATGAAATGATATGGATCGGAATACAGCATGGAAAGGATTTGCCCGTGCCGGTTTCCTTTGGCGCGATTAGCTGCAGCAGCAATCCGGCTTTGGTTGATATGTTCCTGTAGGGAAATGCTTTTCATTCAGATACAAAGTTAGCGAAAAACCAGCATTATAGGGGCTGTCTCACAACGTTAGTTTCTTCAAAAATAATATTCCATCGTCCGCAATGCTTTTTCAGGTAAAGCTCATGGCAGGCGGATATGGAATCGTTATTTTTGAGTCTGATACGACGATTCCATATTCCGGCCGGAACAACTTTATTAACTACAAAACCGGCCGGAACGATGGAATATCGTAACGGTTTTTAATTTTGAGACAGCCCCTTGCACTCAAAGAAAAACAGCTGCCATTTGTGATGACAGCTGTTTTTGAATTCAAAAAAGAAGTTGACTTAATTGGTCACTTTTCCTTTTTTGGTAGAGTAGTTAATTTTAAAAGCACCCACTTTTCGTAGTTCCTGCTTAACGTCAGTCACAACACCCATTTTCACTTTTTTGTCAACCTTAAGTGATGTTGTAAGGAACTGGCGGTCGGCTTCGTTACGGGCAGCGCGTTCTTTTTCGATGAATTCAGCTATATCGTCAGATGATGCAAACTGATCATTGAGCTGAATTCGGGGTTCAGAGCCATAGGAGCGAGTGTTGATAGGTACGCCGATGAAGATGTAGGAAACAAGGTTTTTGCGTTCCAGTTTCTGAACTTCAGTTGCATTTGGAGCCGAGATACGTACAAACAGAGTCGCCTGACGGATGGTAGTAATAACCATAAAGAAGAAAAGGAACATGAAAATAATGTCAGACATTGATCCAGTGTTGATGCCTGGAACAGACTTTTTACCTGATTTTTTAAATCTTGCCATTATTTTTTCACTCCTATATCTTTAGGTTCAGCCTCGGAAATGGCCACAGGAATGGCTTTAGCAACTGCTTTGGAATAATCGGCTGAGAGTTCTGAGAATGGTTTGCCGAATTTGCTTTTTGCCAGGTCGTCGCGCATTTCATTAATAGCGGCGGCCAATTCATTCTGTACTTTCACATACATTTCATAGGAAGTTCCACGGTCGTTCTGGAGCGAAATTACGCCCTTAGACTTTTCGTAGGGACCAATGAAAGGAATGTTTTCCATTTCCTTTTGAGACAGGGTTTTGTCATTGGAGGGATTAAGGAAGAATTTTTTTGCTTCCTTGCGGAGAGTGTTGATGTTACCGGGTTTTCCTTCTACGAGCAACATGTCGTAAGCATTGACCAGAACAACGAATACATTTCGTTCGTTGACTTCAGGTACTTCTGCGTCGATATCCGGCATCGGAGGCAACTTTCTCGCTAATCCCAAATCTGTATCAATATTGGATACGAGCAGAAAGAAGGTTAGCAGAAGAAAAGAAATATCTGCCATCGATCCAGTATTGAGTTCGGGAGCTTTTCTTGCCATAATTCGGTGGTTATTTATTAATAACGTTTTTCACACCAAAGAAAACGAGCAGACCTACAAAAATGGCGAGCAGAGTGTAAATGGTGAAAAGACCTGCGCCAATAATTGGGCTCCAGCTCATTGATGTACCTGTTTTTTCAAAAAGAGTAGCTGATACATCGTTGGATGGTGAGATAAAATAGAACAACAAAACAATTCCGACCAGTGCTGCGGCCAGGATAATGGTTGTTATGCTTTTTTTGCCGCTGGTTGCTGCAGAATAGGCAGTGAAAGCAATCAAAGCCAAGATAGCAATTGCAAAAATTGAATAAGTGACATACAGTCTCAGATCAATTCCTGCAAAGATCATGATTGCAGCAAGCAGAATCAAGGTTGCAATAATTGCAATACTTTTTACTGATTTCATGAGCCTACTGTTTTTGAGTGTTTTTTGCGCGGAAAATAATATCCATGAATGAGATGGATGTATCTTCCATATCATTTACGAGTTTTTCGATGAGAGAAAGAACGAAGTTATAGAAAATCTGAAGGATGATAGCTACGATAAGACCAAACACTGTGGTGATAAGAGCAACCTTCATACCGCCGGCTACAACGGTTGGGCTGATATCGCCAGCAGCTTCGATGTCGTCGAAAGCCTGAACCATACCGATAACTGTTCCGAGGAATCCGAGCATAGGAGCCAGAGCGATGAACAAGCCAATCCATGAGAGGTTGGACTCGAGACGACCCATCTGAACTCCGCCATAAGCAACAACGGCTTTTTCAACACTTTCTATTCCTTCATTAAAGCGGTCTAGACCCTGATAGAAAATACTGGCAACTGGTCCGCGGGTATTGCGGCAGATTTCTTTTGCTCCGTTTACGTCGTTTGCCTGGAGTGATTCTTCAACTTTCTGGAGAAGTTTTTCCGTATTTGTACGGCTCAGGTTCAGGTAAACAATACGCTCAATAACGAGTGCAAGGCCAAGAATAAGACAAATAAGGATTGGAGTCATCCAGACTGCACCACCTTCGATGAATTTTTCTTTCAGAACGAGATGGAAACTTTCCTTGGCTACAACTTCCTCGCCGCCGGCGGGAGTTACCTGACTGGCAGCTGTATCTGCTGCGGCTGAGTCAACGGCTTCTGTTTTGGCTGTGTCTGTTTTTGCATCCTGGGCATAGGAAACTTGGGTCGCACCTAAAAAGAGTACTCCCATGATGGCAACCAGTGAAATCAACTTTTTCATAATGGATTTGATTTTCGTTTAGTTTGTTTTTTGATTGTTTGCAATGTTTTTTGGTTTGCGGAGAGAGTGGGATTCGAACCCACGAGCCACTTTAGGCGGCTACACGCTTTCCAGGCGTGCCTCTTCAACCGCTCGAGCATCTCTCCTATTGAAACCGGCAGCTAAAATACAAAAAAATTGACACAGGGGAGGCCCCAAAAAATATTTTGAGCCACCGTTAAATGATTCATATGACCTGTTTTTAATAAATCGGACAGTATGTCACGTCCTTTCATCATCAAATTGCTATTCTCTGCCATAAATAGTGGCTCCAACGATATCTTTTTCTGCCCAAAATATTTCGTTTGGATTGATTCTTTGTCCAATTAAAGTCTGTCTAAAAATTATGTCGAAGGCAAAAACAACATTCCACTTCCGCCCCGGCGGAATAAACTCTCGCAAGCGACGTAGGAGCTGAAGGACATGGGACCGTTGTTTTTGTAGTTGTTACGACGGTTCCATGTTCCGGCCGAAAGTCATCCCTCGAAGGGTTTGAAACCCTTCGAGGGATTTAAAACCGGCCGCAACGGTGGAATGTCGTAACAATGAACTGTTTTTAGACAGTCATTTAATATATCCTGTAATCTGAATAATTTGTGTCGGAAGGTAAATATCAGCTCTTGTACAAACCTTCATTTTCAATCATCATTGCTACCGCTTCCGGTAAAAAGAAACGCATGTTCCTGCCTTCACTTATAGCATCGCGAATAAAACTGGAACTGATTTCCATCAGTGGGGCATTTATCACTTCTACATGCGGATGGCCTATATGTGGCTTTCCATCAAAGCCGGGGCGCGGATAAACGAGTATCCTGTTTTGTTCAAGAATCGTTTCCCACGATTTCCATTTGTGGAAGGTCTGAATATTGTCCATACCCATGATGAGGCAGAATGCATGATCCGGGAACTTCTCCTCAAGGTTTACCAAAGTGTTTATGGTGTAATTGGGCGTAGGCAGGCCGAATTCAACATCACTCACGCGCATGCCGGGGCAGTTGCCAATGGCGCGCCGTACCATCTCCAGCCTTGTGCGCCCTTGGATGAGCGACTGTTTTTCTTTTAAGGGGTTTTGTGGCGATACTACAAACCAGATTTCATCGATGTTCCCAAACGCAAGCAAATAGTTTGCAATGGCCATATGCCCAATGTGCGGCGGATTGAATGATCCGAAATATAAACCGATTTGTTTTTTTGAATTCATGCGCTGGTTTCTTTTTCAAAAATACAATAATCCTGAAACTTGGTGTCGGATTGGGGGAAATGCTTTGAATGTTTTCGTTACAAACGTTACAGACGTTACGCGTTACAGACGTTACAATCGTTACAATCGTTACAAGTTACAGTCGTTACACGTTACAGTCGTTACATGCTAGCTTTCAGCTCGCAGGAGGAGCTTTGAAGGTTTTACTGCTTCAACGCACTCAGGTCGCGCTTCACGTAGAACGTGACACAGTCGCGACGCAGAGAGGTTGCAGCAGGAGCTGAATTGTTTTTTTATTTTCAAATCAATACATTATCACATCAATGCTTCAAATCTAAAATCAAAAATCAGATATCTTAAATCATTCGAGTTCTTTGCCCGGATCCCAGAAATGCTTTTCAAAACCAATGATTTTATCATCAATCACTTTGATGCCTTCGTTTTCGAGCAGTTGCTGCATTACATCCGGTCCGCCAAACCAGTGCTTGCCGGTAAGCAGGCCATTACGGTTCACCACGCGGTGTGCAGGAATCTTAACAGTACTTGCATGCGAGGCATTCATGGCGTAGCCCACAGTTCGCGATGCCTGCGGCGATCCAAGATATCGGGCAATGGCTCCATACGATGTGACTTTGCCGCTTGGGATAAGCTCCACTACCTGCCAGACCTGTTCGAAAAAGTCGCTTTTCTTTTTCATGATTAAAGTTGGAAAGCTACATAGCTGATTTTCTTGCCCATTTCCAGCCACATTTTTTCATAAAATGTCTGAATGTTGTGCAAGGGGTCGTCGCCGGGAACAGCATACAAGTCGTCAATTCGTTCTATGATTGTTAGCTTGTTGTCGGAAATTACTTCCATCGTGTAATCAAATAATTCTCTGCTATCGGTCTTTAAATGTACAATGCCATTTTCTTTCAGAAAAACTTTGAACATGTTTAAATAGCGCATCGAGGTCAGGCGCTTGTTCTGGCGACAGCCGGGCTGCGGATCAGGAAAAGTAATCCAGATTTCATCCACTTCGCCGGGGGCAAACCACAATTGCAGCAAGCCAGCCTGAGAGCGCACAAATGCGGCGTTTTTTATTTTTTCGTCTTCAATAGTTTTCGCACCGCGCCAGATGCGGGCTCCTTTGACATCGACCCCGATAAAGTTTTTGTGCGGAAAATATTTGGCCTGACCGACAGTGTATTCGCCTTTGCCACAGCCAATCTCGATTATGAGCGGATTATCGTTTTTGAAGAATTCAGTTTTCCAGTTTCCCCGCATGGGGTGCCCATTGGGTGATAGCTGTTCGAATGGCATTTCGAAATAATGCGCAAAAGTTTTGTTTTCGGCAAAATGCTGAAGCTTTTTCTTCGCCATACCTGTTAATTCTGATGCAAAAGCCAGATATCGTTTTTATTCTCAGAAAGTTTGGTTTTGTTTAGAAAATCAAGCGCTGATTCGCGGCTTGCAAAGCCCTGATAAGCTACCCTGATCCGCCTGTCGGCTTCGGATACAACCACAACGGCTCCGGAATAGCCCTTTGCTTTAAGGTTGTTGCAGAAGTTTTCGGCTTCGACTTTGTCAGCAAAACTCCCAGCAATCACAAAATAGGTGAGGGGACCTTCTTCAATGATTGTATCAGCTGCGGCTGAGTCCTGAACCATGGTGTCGGATGGGACAACCATATTTTGGGTGGTGTCAGTCAGATTTGTAGTTGTTGAATCCGAGACTGCTTCTTTCTTGTCGAAGATTGAAATGGCCTTTTCCCAAAGGGGAAGAATGTTTTCGGGAACCTGTGGAACGAAAAACCAGGATGCAACGCCGCCACCGATAAGTAAAATCAGCAGAATGAGCCATACGCGCACGCGTTTTTTTCGTTTCGGTTTGATGACCGGAGCAGCGGCCACTTGTTTGGTGACAACATTGGCTGTGAATGCCGGCAACCCGTGGTTAAACGAGTCGGGTTCAGAAGTAAACTGAAGCTGACCGGATTCTGTAACCTGAAGTTTTCCAAGTCCGGGGAAATGATAATTCCCGATTTTCTCGAGCTGGAATTTAATGCCCACAATATAATTATTGCAAATTTCTATGGCATCGGATTCAAGCGTAATGTTAAAGTCACTATCTCTGAGCAAAATATCGCCAAGCCGGTTTTCCTGTTCCTCATGCTCTGCAAAAGACACATCAGTATGCGGAGGCTGAAAGTCGCGCCCCATGCGTTGCGATGTTGCCGGAGTTTCGGATAGGGTAAATGTCCCGATACCTGGAAGCACAATACTCTTGTGTTTCAGCAGAAGGCGGGCAAACAGAATGTCGTTTAAAGCTTGCATATAAGAAATAAAAGTCCAAAATAAACAAAAAAACCCCGCTTTCGACGGCGAGGTGCTCGAAATATTTTGCTACGGACTAGCGCTTGTGCATTTTCTCGTCTGAAACAGTCAGTCTGTGACGACCTTTAGCTCTGCGGCGGGCAAGAACCTTGCGTCCATTGGCTGTTTCCATTCTGTGGCGAAATCCGTGTTTGTTTCTTCTCTTGCGGTTCGATGGCTGAAAAGTACGCTTCATGACAACTCTCCTTTTTTGAAATTTGGGAGTGCAAAATTAGAAAATCTTTTTGGATAAACAAAACTTTTCTCGATTTAAAATAATTTGTTCAGATTCAATATTATGGTATTTGACCCGTTTCTTTACAACAAATGATGATGAATTATGAAACTGATTATTGGTTTACTGGCTTGCAGCCTTGCTTTGATGTCCTGTTCCGATATAGATCCTGATGCACCCGACTGCATCAAGCATAGCATCCGTGGATTTCGCTCCACCACTGCCTGTGATGAGGGTGCCAATGTGAAGGAATATCTTTTTCAGAATCAATTGGTGTATGTTTTCGATCCAGGCACCTGTGGAGCTGATATGACATCGGAAGTTATGGATGAGGGCTGCGAAACGCTCGGATATCTGGGCGGCATAGCGGGCAATACGATCATCAATGGCGATAGTTTCTCTGGCGCTGATTATCAGCGGACTATCTGGAAAAATTGATTTGTCTTATTATCGCTCCTGATTTTGTTAAATTAAAAAAACCGCCCCTTTTGAGGGCGGTTTAATATTACCTGAGTATTTCTTACAGACTTATAATTTTGAATTCCGTGCGGCGGTTAAGCTGACGTCCTTCGTCGGTGTCGTTGGGTGCAATCGGCTTGTCGAATCCATAACCAACACTGGTCATGCGATCAGACGCAATACCGGCAGCGATCAGATAATCGACCACCGCTTTGGCGCGCGATTGCGACAGCGTTTTGTTATAAGCAGCCGAACCAACATTGTCGGTGTGACCTGAGATTTCAATTTTCAAAGTCGGGTTTTCTTTCATCAGCTGTGTCAGGTTAGCAAGTTCGTTCTTTGATTCAGGACGCAGCGTTGATTTATTAAAGTCGAAGAAAATGTTTTTGAGCACGATTTCTTTACCAACTTCAACTTTCTTCAAATAGATGTCTTTCTCAATTTCCTGATAAGCCGCGGCATTGGGGATGTCGAAGTTTTCGGAATGGAATAAATATCCGTCGGCTTTTACAGCAAGACCGTAGTTTTTTCCGCTCGGGAGCGAAACAAGATACTTGCCGGTGGCACTGTTGGAAGTGAAGGTTGCCAGTTCTTCATTAATGGTATTGTCGGTCAGAATGAGGCTGGCTTCAATGGGTTGTTTGGTTGCTTCATCCAAAACACGGCCTTTAAGCAGTGTTAGCGAGGCTGTGTTGACCGCAAGTGTCGATTCAATAACTTTCTCGCTCACCGGCTCTGTACGCCATGCAATCAGATTGTCTTCGGAATTGGTGAGAACTGGTTTTTCGAGAATAAATGTTACGCGGTACAGGTCGCGGTCGCCATAGCCATCTTTGCGGGTATCGCTCATCATATAGGCGTGGAGTCCACTGGCAGCAATAGTGAAAAACAAGTCATCGTCCGGCGTATTGATTGGATATCCGAGGTTTTGGGGCTCACTCCATTTTCCGTTTTCGAAGGTAGCTTTGAAAATGTCGAATCCGCCCATGGTTTTATGTCCCTGTGAGCTGAAATACAAGGTCTTGCCGTCAGGATGCATGAAGATGGATTCTTCATCGTAAATGGTATTTAAATCTTTCAGATTGGTGGCTTTTCCCCATTTCCCTTTTTTGTCGAGTGTTGAAACCCAGATGTCACGGCCACCAGCAGAACCTTCTTTGTCGCTGATGAAATAGAGTGTGCGCCCATCGGGGCTAAGACTGACAGAGCTTTCGTGAAATTTGGTGTTGATTGTTTTTGGCAAAGCGACGGGTTTGTCCCATTTGTCACCTTTGAGTTTACATTGGTAAATATCACCATTGTGAACGTCTTTGTAAATGAACAGCGTTTGTCCGTCACCGCTCAGACCTGCAGTTGCATCATGCACTTTGCTGTTAAGTGGTTTCCCCGGATTGATGACTTTCCAGTCTTCGGAAGCGCTTTCTGCAATATAAATGTCTTCGTAATACATTTGATCCTGTGCGTCAAGTTTGCCTCCAATGGTGTTCGGTCGACGACTGGTAAACGTAAGGACAGATTCGTCAGCATTGATGAATGGCGAATATTCGCGGTTGGCGGTGTTGATGGATGCACCCAGGTTGTCGATAAAAACCTTGACAGGATTGGCAACCATGGTAATTCCGGTTTCACATTCCTGGATTCTTTTGTTTAGAGCCGGAGCCACATCACTGTATTGTTTGGGAGAGAGTTTGTTTTTAAAAGTTTTATACGATTCAATGGCTTCGTTAAACTTGTAATTTCCCTGATATGCTGTTCCAAGCCAGTAATAGAGCGAATCATCGCAATTTGGGTTCAATGACTCAGCTTTCTGCAGATGCTCCAGCGATTTCTCGATATTCATTTTTCGGTAACAAATTCCGATTTTGTAATTCAGCATTGCGTTATTTGGGTTAACGTTCTGCGCTTTCAGATAGCTTTCGAGCGCATTTTTTCGAGCGCCAACTCCCTGACCGAAATAATTGTCACCTTGTTCAATGTTTTTCAAAGCTTCTTTCAAAACTTTCTTGTCCGAAAAATTGGCTTTGTTGAATTCGACATTCTGCGCACCAAGAGTAACAGAGAACAAGAGGCAAACGAGTGATATAATAATGTTTTTCATAGCTGTTTTTTCTGAATTAATTATTGTTTGCACATTTGTTTAATGTAGAATTCAGCATTTTTAATGCCTCCGTCGCGCGCTTTTTTCCAGTCTTCGCAGGCACCGTTGATATCGCGGTTCATTTCCTTTGCATTGCCACGATTCAGAAATGCTGTAGAGTAATTGCTGTTCAGCGTAATTGCTTTGTTGAAATCCTCAATGGCAGTTGCATATTGTTCGGCTTTGTATCGTGCTGAACCGCGATTGTTGTATGCATAGGCATAGTCGGCATTTTTTTCAATAGCTTTGGTGAAATCGGCAATAGCACCTTCAAAATCGCCTTTATCCATTTTGGCCAGACCACGGTTGTTGTAGGCAACATAATAGTCGGGATCAGCGTCAATGGCTTTTGAATATTCATAAATGGCATCGTCGTATTTTTCCAGCTTGCGGTAAACGCTGCCGGTGTTATTAAAAGCAAAAGCCAGTTTTGGATTGGCTTTCGTTGCTTCTTTATAGCAGCGGATGGACTCGTCATAGTTTTCCATCATTTTGTAACAGCTGCCCATGTCATTATATGCATACGCATAGGTATAACTATCTTTTTCAATAAGTGCTTTTTTGTAAGTCTCAATGGCGCCTTCATAATCCTTGTTGTCGTACTGAAGACTTCCGAGATAATAATATGACTGAACGTGCATGGCGTCAAGCTCAACAGCTTTATTCAAATCTGCCCTGGCTTCTTCCGGCTTGTTGTCATCATATTTCATTTTGCCTCTTTGAAAATAAGCGTTGGCTGTAGGTCCAAGTTCTATTGCTTTGTCAAAATCAGACATGGCTCCGGTCTTGTCCTTCAGATCAACTTTTACGATGCCGCGATTGTAATAGGCTTTGGCAAAGTCGGATTTAAGATTGATTGATTCATTGAATTTGTTGAGGGCTTGAGTAAGCTGACCATTGTCGTACAGCACGGTCCCTTCATTGTATAAACGCTCGGCTTTCTGGGGGTCATCAACCGGGATTCTGATGGTGTCGATCTGGGCTTGTAAGCCCCAACCGGTTCCACAGAGCAAAAGAATCAAAATCAGACGTTTCATAAATTAGGTTTTAAATAATCAGCTAAAATACAAAATGTATCTTATTCGTAGTACTTTTTTTGTCACAAATAATCAAAAAATCATTTTTTCGTTGGAAAACCAGCCAGTTGATCCGGAATATTTAACTACTTTAGCAAAAAAAAGTACTTATGATTACGAAGGAACTCATTCGCCCGCAGAGTATTGTAGTTGTTGGAGCATCGCAGGATATAAAAAAGCCCGGCGGCAAAATTCTAAAAAACATAATTGACAATCACTTTAAAGGTTCACTCTACGTTGTAAACCCTAAAGAATCTGAAATCCAAGGAATAAAATGCCATGCCGACGTTAAGGATCTGCCGCAGGTCGATCTGGCAATTCTGGCCATCGCAGCTCGCTTTTGTCCTGAAACGGTTGAAGTACTTGCTTCTCAAAAAGGAACCAAAGCTTTTATAATTCTCAGTGCCGGATTCAGCGAAGAAAATGCTGCCGGCAAAGAACTGGAGCAAAAGGTAGTGAAAATCATCAACGATGCCGGCGCATGTCTGATCGGGCCAAACTGCGTTGGAATGATGAACCCATGGCATACCTCTGTGTTTACCAATCCCATTCCGAAACTTGAGCCCAAAGGGATTGATTTCATTAGTGGCAGTGGCGCAACCGCTGTATTCATTATGGAAAGCTGCATGATGAAAGGGGTTACATTCGGGTCTGTTTGGAGTGTTGGAAACAGCGCCCAGATTGGCGTTGAAGAAGTTCTTGAATATCTCGACCATTCTTTCGTTCTGGGCGAAAGCTCCCTGATGAAAGTATTGTATATTGAAAGTGTAAATAAGCCGCAGAAACTGCTGAAACATGCGAAATCGCTGATCAGCAAAGGTTGCCGGATTGCCGCTGTCAAAGCGGGTTCTTCCGATGCCGGAAGTCGGGCCGCTTCATCTCATACCGGCGCAATGGCGTCGAGCGATGTGGCTGTCGATGCGCTTTTCCGCAAGGCTGGAATCGTGCGCTGCTATGGCCGTGAAGAATTGGCCGCTGTTTCTTCGGTATTTAATTTTCCAAGACCTGCCGGCAAAAATGTTGCGATAGTCACTCATGCCGGTGGCCCTTCTGTAATGCTTACCGACGCACTTTCTTCAAATGGATTGAATGTGCCGCATATCGAAAACGATGCTTCGAAAGAATTGCTGACGAAACTTTTTGCAGGATCTTCGGTTGCCAACCCCATCGATTTTCTGGCCACCGGAACAGCACAGCAGCTCGATGAAATTCTCAATACCTGCGAAAATAAATTTGATGAAATTGACTCCATCGCTGTAATTTTCGGAAGTCCGGGTCTGTTTGAGGTTTTCGATGTGTATGATGTGCTTCACAACCATTTGCAGACTTCGAAAAAACCGATTTTCCCGATTCTTCCGTCTATTGTTAATGCAAAAAACGAAGTCCAGTATTTCGTTGATAAAGGAAATGTGTTTTTCCCTGATGAGGTTGTGTTCGGCCGTGCGCTTGCACGTGTGCTCAATACACCGGCTCCGCTCGAAGCGGATGGCAGACCAACAGTTGATACCGCAGCGATCCGAAAAGTAGTTGATAATGCTAAAGATGGTTATCTGCTTCCCGAAGATGTATCGGCAATGCTCGATGCAGCCGGCATTCCGCGCGCTGGTGAAGCAACTTCCGACAATGAGGATGTGCTTGTGGCTGCAGCCGAAAAAATCGGATATCCGCTGGTGATGAAAGTTGTAGGGCCAGTTCACAAAAGCGATGTGGGCGGTGTTGTGCTGAATGTGAAAACCAAGGAAAAACTGGTAGAGGAATTCCGCCGCATGATGCAGATAAAAGACACTACGGCCATACTGATTCAGCCTATGCTGAGCGGTGTTGAGTTGTTTGCCGGCGCCTCCCGCGAAGGCGATTTTGGTCATCTGATTCTCAGCGGTCTCGGTGGAATTTTTGTTGAGGTACTCAAAGATGTTACTTCGGGCCTTACTCCGCTTGGAAAAACTGAAGCTTTGATGATGATTGAAGGCCTGCGCGGAAAGAAAATTCTGGAAGGCGTTCGTGGTCAAAAAGCAGTGGATAAGGATAAATTTGCCGATATTCTTACCCGTTTATCTGCGATGCTTCAGGCAGCTCCCGAAATTGCAGAAATGGACATCAATCCGCTGCTGGGCGATGGATCGAAGATAGTTGCTGTCGACGCACGTATCAATATTATGAAGTAGCCTGCTGGGTTTTTTAAGTCTCAGGTATTGATTGTCGGCTTGCTACCTGTCGGAATATCCATGTTGAAACTTTATAAATCACCGCTATGAAAAAATTGATTTTCTTCTGCGCAGGTCTAATGCTTTTTATGCTGGCCCAGTCGCAGGTAAAAACATACACTACAACCGGTTCCGACCTGAAGCTGACCGGAGTTTTGCTCAATGATTCGCTAAACGCAACACAGATTCCCCGGTTCACCGTTTGGTTCAACTTCAATGAGTATTTTCATTTCGATGTTGCAAAATCTTTTGGTTTTTTTGTTGGAATTGGTGTTGAGAATATTGGATACATTGCACAATTCAATGATTCGTTAAACACAAAAGTGAAGTATCGGAGCTATATGGCAACTATACCCATCGGTTTTAAAATCGGGAACTTCAGTGAGAAAAAACCCACTTTCTTTTTTGCGGGTGGAGCAGTTTCAGTACCGTTTCATTTCAAGGAGAAGATTTTCCACAACGACAAAAGGGATCTTGTATTCAAAGAATGGTTCAGTAGCCGCAGTACTTTATTGCAGCCATCGGCATTTGTCGGATTCACGTTCCGAAATAAAATGAGTCTCAAGGTGCAGTATTATTTCGAAAACTTTATGAATCGTGATTTCACCGACAATGTGAACGGCATTGATTTAAAACCCTACGATCATATTGTTCAATCAAATATAATTGCAGTAACTTTGGGCGGTAGTTTCACCGGAGTTAAAAAGAAAAAATAATTTCAAATGAAAATTAAAGACCTCGTTTTTGCCGGAATATTTGTAATCATTTTTATTCCGTTTTTTATTTTTCCTGAAGCATTCGAATGGTTTAAGACCATGACAAAAGAACACGGAGTTATAATGAGTGTTCTGAAATTCGCCATTCTGGCTACGCTTGGGGAATGTCTGGGATTGAGAATTAAAACCGGAAATTATTATCACAAAGGATTCGGAATTCTTCCAAGGGCTTTCGTGTGGGGATTTCTGGGCATGTTTATTTTCTTCGCATTTTTCATTTTCAAGACCGGAGTTTCGGCCATGCTCGAAAATGTATTTGGTGTCGAGGGCGCTGTAGCTGCGCTGAAAGGCGATTTTACCACCACAAAACTGCTCACATCATTTTTTATAAGTTTTTTCCTGAATGTAATTTTTGCTCCGGTCATGATGACCTTTCATAAAATCACCGACACCCACATCGAGCGTAATGGTGGCCGTTTGTCATGTTTTGCAAAGTGCATCCCCATGGGACAAATCATGACCGATATCAACTGGAAAGTGCAGTGGGGCTTTGTTTTCAAAAAAACCATTCCTTTTTTCTGGATACCCGCGCATACAATCACTTTTATTTTGCCCGGCGAATTCCAGGTGCTGTTTGCAGCTTTACTCGGCGTGGTTCTCGGTGTCATTCTCGCCGTCGCAAGCCAGATGGGGAAGAAGTAGGGATTTACGATATGAGAAAGTAGATTTTTGATTTTTGAATTGCGGCTGCACCAAGCGCATGGGGCAGAATGCGTAACGCACAGCGGTCAAGGCATAAAGCATGATGTCACTTCGCACTCGCTCTGATTTCTTCAACCTCTCTGCGTCGCACCTAGTCACGTTTCACGTGAAGCGACCTGTTGCGATAGCTATCGCAAGCGTTGAAGAAGAGCTCAACCAGTCGCGCAACGCGCATCACATTGTGTATGGGATTGGACACTGTCACGGATAACATATCCGCGCCAGTGATGCGCCCCGCCATTGTCACACTGAGCCCCGCCGCTGTCACATTGAGCGGAGTCGAAATGTCTGCAGCGGGGTAAACTCCGTCGAAGAGTCGACAGCAGGATAAACTCCGTCGAAGAGTCGGCAGCGAAAATCAACAAAAAAAAGTCTGTAGTATAGAATGAGATCCCGGGTCCACGTCAAACGTGGCGCGGCGCGCAGGCGTTAGCTTTTCGAAGCTGATTCAGGCTTGCCCGGGAGCTCAGTACTCCTTCCGTTGATTTTCAGTTAAAAGATTCATTTCAGTGAATACAAAAAATAAAAAAATGGCCGGAAGGATTCCCAGCCATTTCTATTTCATCAAATATTCTAAATCATCCGCTGCGGCGGACTGAATTCTATTTCTTTTTTGTCTGACGGGCGGCGCTCATTTTCTGTGCGTCTTCAAGACGTTTCTGCCAGCTCGATTTTTTCACCGGTTTCTTTTTATTTTCTTCGATTCTTGCACGAACCTTGTTTTCATCAATGAAATAGCGGATGGCAAAAATCTGAATGAAAGTAATGATATTGGCGAGCAAATAATAGTAGCTCAATCCGGAAGAATAGCTGTTGAAGAAACCAAGGAACATAATGGGCATTAAATACATCATTGTTCGCATGCCAGGCATTGTGTTCGTGCTTCCCATCATCTTTTCGTTCAGTCGGGTATAAATAACCGTTGAGATTGTCATGAGCAGCGTGAAAAGACTCACGTGATCGCCATAGAACGGAATGGTGAAGCCCAAATCGAAAATGGAGTCGTATGCTGAAAGATCATCTGCCCACAGGAAAGGTTGCTGACGAAGCTCAATCGAAGCAGGGAAAAAACGGAACAATGCAATCAGAATCGGGAACTGTAGTAACATCGGGAGACATCCTGAGAGCGGACTGGCACCGGCTTTTTTATAAAGCTCCATGGTGGCCTGTTGCTTTTTCATAGCGTCTTCTTTCTTCGGAAACTTAGCAGCAATCACATCTACCTCAGGTTTCAGAATGCGCATTTTTGCCGAACTTTTATAAGTTCTCAATGCTATCGGGAACAGCACTGTTTTGAGCATTATTGTCAAAATCAGAATGATGATTCCGTAATTCAATGCATAACTTTCGAGCCAGTTGAACACCGGAATAACTGCAAACCTGTTTATCCATGCCAGCGGAGCGAAGCTCCAACCCAGCGGTATTTGTCTTTCGAGTGACAGATCATACTGACGAAGTGTTTTGTATTTCAGTGGCCCTGCATAAATGCTGAAATCAACCGAGTTGTTTTTGTCGGCATTAAATTCCAGATTCATGGTCGATTGCATTGTCTTCAGATACGCACTGTCGCTGAGTTCACGTGTGTACGACTTGATGTCAGCCGAATTGAATTTATCTTCAGCGATGAATGTGGTTGCAAAGAATTGTTGCTTGAACGAAATCCATTTCAACGATGTTTTGATGCTTTCCTGATCATCCTTTGTTTCGCTCAGGTAGTCGGTTTCAAGATCATTATCAGCATAATGAACGGTACTAACATTTCGTTCGTTATCCAGACTTTTTTCTTTTGTCCCGAGATCGGCATTCCAGTCAATAGTCATGAAGTGGTTGCCAGCTCCAATAATGCTTTCGCTGTTTTCTAAAGCGATGCTGAACTTGAATAAATACGAATCTTTGTAAAAAGTATAATTAAAAAGCACCGCCCCGGCTTCGGTTCCATCGTTGTTCATGGCCGGTGCGCGGAAAGTGATAACGGTGGAATCGCCACTTACAACAGTGCTGTACTGATTATTCTTAAACCCTTTTACAGGTTCAAAATACAATGCAGATGTTTTCGCCAGCGATTTGGTTGTGTGAAAAGAAATGTCGAAATAGCTGTTGCCTTTGTAAAACATTTCCATGGGCTTTTTGTCCCAGGTGAGAAAGTTTTTTAATTCAATTTGCTTGATTGATGCGCCTTTCGATGCTATTGTAACACGCATCAGCGGAGTTTCAACAACATAGTTTGAATCAGTTCCTTCGAGTGATGTATAGAAGAACCCATCCTTCTCGTAAGTGAACAATGCTGCCGAATCAGCGGTGGCTGTATCGTTTGCAGCAACTACATTTGCAGGCTTGGTTTGTTTTGCCGTACTGTCGGTCTGAGTTGCAGTGGAGTCCTTGGCCTGAGCCATGGCTACAGCATTGAGTGAATCTTGCTGCGTTTTGACATTGGCAATGGAATCTTTTTTGGCTTGTTCCCTGGCGCGTTCCTCTTTGGAAGGGGCATTCCAGATGGAAAAACCTATGAGGATTGCAAAAATAAGGACAAATCCGAGAATCTGATTATATTTCATAGTGAGAGCGTAAATTGGGGTGCAAAGGTAATGATTATTGTAAATTGCTCCGAATCGGCAATCTATTTTGATTTTGAATAATCGATGGCTGCTTTAACAAAGCGAACAAAGAGCGGATGCGGGTTTTCGACCGTACTGCGATACTCCGGATGAAACTGGACCCCAACAAACCATGGATGATCTTCAATTTCCACAATTTCCACAAGATCTTCATTTGGGTTTATACCGGTGGCATGCATCCCGGCCATGGTGTACATTTCAATGTATTTGTTGTTGAACTCGTAACGGTGACGATGTCTTTCGTTGATCAGAGTCTCGCTGTAAACTTCTGAAACCTTGCTGCCTGGCTTAATCTTGCAGGGATACAATCCAAGCCGCATGGTGCCTCCTTTTCCGGAAACTTTTTTCTGTGATTCCATGATGTCGATAACCGGATGCGGCGTTCTGCGATCCATCTCCCGGCTATGAGCTCCTTCAAGTTTTAACACATTGCGGGCAAATTCAATTACGGCAACCTGCATTCCAAGGCATATGCCCAGAAATGGAATTTTGTTTTCGCGGGCATAGCGCACTGAGGTGATTTTTCCTTCGATGCCTCGTTCGCCAAAGCCAGGCGCCACCAGTATTCCCGACATTCCGCTCAGCTGCTCTGCGACATTTTCGTCAGTTACAAATTCACTGTGAACAAGCTTCACTTTCACTTTGTAATGATTGGATGTGCCGGCATGAATGAATGATTCAAGAATGGATTTGTACGCATCTTTCAATTCAGCATATTTTCCGACAATGGCAATTTGCACCTCGCCTTCGGGGTTTTTGAGCCGGAACAAAAAATCTTCCCATACTTTAAAATTTGACTCGGGAATTTCGTCGATGCCCAGCTTATGAAGAATAACGGTATCGAGGTTCTGATCGCGCATGCGGATCGGCACTTCGTAAATAGTTTCAACATCAACACTTTCAACTACAGCCTCGGATTTTACATTGCAGAATAGCGCAATTTTATTTCGTTGTGCTTCGCTGATGTTTCTTTCGCAGCGGCAAACAATTACGTCGGGCTGTACACCAAGTTCGAGCAATGTTTTTACAGAATGCTGTGTCGGTTTGGTTTTTAACTCGCCGGCAGCAGCGAGATATGGAACCAGCGTAAGATGAATCACAGCCGCATGATTGCCTAATTCCCAGCGAAGCTGGCGCACGGCCTCGATGTATGGCAATGATTCTATATCGCCCACAGTGCCACCGATTTCAGTGATTACGAAATCATATTTACCATTTTGAGCCAGAAGTCTGATTCGATACTTAATTTCGTCGGTGATATGAGGGATAATCTGAACGGTTTCGCCAAGATAATCTCCGCGGCGTTCTTTCTCAATTACACTTTGGTATATGCGGCCGGTGGTCACATTGTTCGCCTGCGAAGTCGGTATATTCAGAAAACGCTCATAATGACCAAGGTCAAGGTCTGTTTCGGCGCCGTCGTCGGTCACATAGCATTCTCCGTGTTCATAGGGATTCAAAGTGCCCGGATCAACATTGATGTAGGGGTCGAGTTTCTGAATGGTGACCGAATATCCGCGGGCCTGCAACAGCCGCGCCAGTGAGGCACTGATGATTCCTTTTCCGAGCGAGGATACCACGCCTCCTGTAACAAAAATATACCGGGTGTCTTTCATATTCCTGATGAAAATTGCGTTTGATTGATTGCCCAAAAGTACATAAAATTGTTGTCTTTTATTTTAAATTATAGCAGTTTTATTAACTTTGGCAAACCATCTTAAAAAACAGAAATTATGGATATCACTGCTATTTCACGCTTTCTTGAGTCGCAGAAAAAATCTTTTCTGACAGAGAAGAACTATTCTTTCGAAATATTTAAGGCTGGCCTTTATGGATATCGCCGCTTTAACATGATGGGCCGCGATTATTATTTTATTCACGAAGGGAACTATGTGAATTTTAGCGCTGAAAAATGTTTGGCGATGCACGAGGCGGCCAGAAAGCATGTGAATGATCAGTACAAAATGCCAAAAGCCATGCGCTTTGTGGTTCCCAATATTGTTTCAATTTTTCTTTCCCAGGATGGATTCAGCGAGGAAACTGTTGAACTGGCGCTTAGACAGCAGCGTCCATGGCAGGGCGGGGAAGTGCATGACATGTTTTTTATTGACACCACACGAAAGGAATGCTATGGCCCGGGATATCACAAGGTGCGCGTCGAAGGCGTTGATTTCACACTGAAAAAAACCGACCCGACCAATCGAAGCATTGAACTGATAAGAGAACTTTTGAAATAGTTTTCGTTACACGTTACAGACGTTACGCGTTACGGTCGTTACAATCGTTACAAGGTGACAGACTTAGTTCGGCGTAGTCTTTTAAAAATATTTGGTTGGCATTAGTCTCCAGACTAATGCCAGCCAGCAGATTATACTTTTCAGACTACGCCGAACTAAGTAACACACTTTCAAATTCTCAAATTGTATTCTACGCGTTTCTCACAGCATCAAACAAAATCTCAACCGGATGCAAGGCTATTTTCCCGGTACCGTCTTTTATCTGATGGCGGCAACTGGTGCCAGATGCAGCAATTAACGCTCCCTCAGGTGCGTTGCGTACAGTCGGCAGTAAAACCAGTTCGCCTACTTTCATGCTGAGTTCAAAATGTTCTTTTTCAAATCCGAACGAGCCAGCCATTCCGCAGCAACCCGACGGGATTTCCTTTACACTGTAATGCGATGGAATGGTCATCATCTTTTTTGTAGCTTCAGTTCCCAAAAGCGATTTCTGCTGGCAATGGCCGTGATACAAAATGTCTTTTTTCTCTGTCGTGAATTGTATTCTTTTGATTTTCCCTTTTTCGAATTCACGCATAATAAATTCATCAATGAGCATTGTAAATGGAGCGAGATCTTTTGCTTTTTCCCGCAGGTTGGCACTGCACAGTTCGGGGTACTCATCTCTGAATCCAAGTATAGCAGATGGCTCTATGCCAATCAGTGGCTGCTCTTCCGAGACTCTTCCGGAAATTGACTCAATGTTTTTGTCAATAATTTTTCGTGCTTTTTTCAGCAATCCTTTCGAAATAAACGTGCGTGCACTGAGGTTGTGCTCCGGCAGTTCAACACGGTAACCTAACATACAAAGCAGACTGAGGGCTTTTACACCAATGTAAATATCATTGGTATCGGTAAATTCATCCACAAAAACATGAACGGTACCGTTGTGTCCGGTGAGTTTGTTTAGTTCCGGCAGATTTTTTCGGGCCCAGCGCCGGAGCGATTTTCCGTGAAGTTCGGGTAAGCTTCTGCCTGGTGCAAATCCAAGTATTTTTTTTATGGGCCAGGACAGAAAATAACTTTTTGCAAACAGATTATACACGCCGCTGAACGGCAGCGCCATTCGGTTAATGCCATCAATGTATGCAATAGCCAGCGTGCGGATCCGCACGGGATGCGTGTTGTACCAGTGCTGCAAAAATTCTGTTTTGTATTTGGCCATGTCAACCGACGATGGGCACTCCGATTTGCACAACTTGCAGCCAAGACATAGATCCAGCGCCTTGTAAATATCGCGGTGATTGAAAGGATTAGATTTTGGACTATTGGTGAGATATTCGCGCAGAATATTTGCTCTTGCACGGGTTGTATTATTTTCATCCAGCGACGCCTGATAGCTTGGGCACATGCCTCCTGAGGCCAGATGGGGCTTTCGGCAATCTCCTGACCCGTTGCATTTTTCAACGGCACGCAGAATTCCGTGATCGTGGCTGAAGTCGTAATAGGTCTCAATTTCCCTCACTTGTGCGCTCGGCTCAAACCGCAGCATGGTATTCATAGGGGGAGTGTCGGTGATTTTCCCTTTGTTGAAAATCCCGTATGGATCCCATGTATGCTTGATTTTCGTAAGCAGCGAGTAGTTTTTCTCACCAATCATAAGTGGAATAAACTCACCGCGCAACCGGCCGTCGCCATGTTCTCCGCTGAGCGATCCCTTGTATTTTTTTACAAGCCTTGCAGTTTCAAGGGCAATGGTGTGAAACAGCATAACATCTTTCGGATCCCGCAAATTCAGAATCGGGCGCAAATGTAATTCGCCGGTACCGATGTGTGCGTAATACACGCAACTGAGATTGTAATCCCGCAAAAGTGCATTGAATTCATCAATGTATTGCGGCAGAACCTCCGGATTGACTGCGGTGTCTTCGATTACCGGGACGGGTTTAGCATCGCCGGGCATGTTGCTCAGCACTCCCAGTCCTGCTTTGCGAAGATCCCAAACTTTTTTGATGTCACCGCCCGTGATTACAGGAAAATGATAACCCAGCTTTTCCGCTCTGATAGCGGCTTCCATGGCTTCGGTTTTTCTTTTGATCTCGTCTTCGGTTTCTTCGGCAAACTCAACAATGAGTATGGATGCGGGTTCGCCATAAACAAAAAAGCGGTTTTTATTCTGATTGATGTTCTCTTTTGTCAGATCCAGAATGGCTTTATCCATTAGTTCAACCGAAACAGGATTGAATTGGAGTGCTGTGAGATTGGCCTTGAGAGAGTCTTCGAGCGTTTTGCAATGCACACAGACCAATGCTTTTTCTTTGGGCGGCAGCGGAACAAGGTTTAGTTTTATCTCGGTAATGAGTGCCAGTGTGCCTTCGGAGCCGGCAATGATTTTGCAGAAATTGAATGGCTCGCCTCCAGTGAATGGCTCTGCCCGCATCAGCAGGTCAATGGCATAACCTGTGTTGCGTCGTTTAATTGCTGGATCCGGAAATTCCTGAACGATGCTGAACTGATTGTCCTGGTCTGATAGAATCTCGCGAATATTGCGGTAAATGTCGCCTTCCAGATTTTCCAGCGTCATTTTTTCCCAGAATCCTTCACGGCACAATTCCCTGAATTCGACTTCGGATCCATCACTCAGCAATGCTTTAACGGCAAGCAGATGATCGCGGGTGGACCCATATACCAGACTGTGTGCGCCGCATGAATTATTTCCAACCATTCCGCCAATGTTGCAGCGCGATGAAGTGCTGGTTTCGGGGCCAAAAAACAATCCGCATTTTGCCAGTTCGCGGTTTAGCTCGTCGAGAATTACACCGGGTTCAACCTTTACCCAATGCTGTCTTTCATTTATCTCAAGAATTTGAGTGAAGTGCTTTGACATATCCACCACCAGCCCATTCCCGACAACCTGCCCTGCGAGCGATGTTCCTGCTGCGCGGGGGATCAGTGTAATGTCATTGTCGCGTGCAAAACGGATCAGGATTTTCAGATCATCCTTGTCTTTTGGAAATGCAACTGCAACAGGAAACTCGCGGTAAGCCGAAGCATCCGTAGCATACATAATTCGATGGGCTTTGTCGTAATGTAGCTCGCCTGAAAGCTGCGTTTTGAGTTGTGCGAGATGTTTTTCTATATTGTGTGGCATCGAAAGCAAATGTTTATGCTTCAAAAATACGAATAATCAATGAATACAGATTAAGGTTGAGGTCAAGATCAAGGTCAAGGTCACGCGTCGGGAGACGCGCGCCCAGGTCGAGGTCAAGAACAAGAACAAGAGGCGAGGTCAAGGTCGAGGTCAAGGTCAAGGTTTAGGTCATGGTCACGCGTCAGAGTCACGCGTCAGGAGACGCGCGCCCAGAGACGCGCGCCCAATGTGCGTCCCGGGGCCACAATAGAACTGCGCAGCATTGAAAGATGATATTTTAAATATGCATCAAATTATTTTTTAGTAGCTTTATATCTTAAAACCCAAAGTCTATGAAAACAGTCCGGATTTTCACGTTGATATTCTGTGTCTTTTTATTCAATCTGTCTGATGCGCAAAACATCACGGCTAAGCCGCAGGTATATGCAGTAACAGTGTACATGCTCGGTGCAGAGTTGCATTGCTCGGCCGAAACCGTCTTGCCTAAAGGAAAATGCACCGTTGTGCTTCCGGGTTTGAGCCCGCAGCTAAATGCCGGCAGCATCCGCTTTAGCATTGAAAACGGCGACGCGACAATACTCAGCGTTACTTCGCGCACAAATTATCTCAACGGTCAGGGCGACAACAAGCAGATCCGATTGCTCAAAGACTCTGTAGAGCTTATTACTGATCAGCTTACGCGCATTGCCATGAGCCGCGAAACTTTCATAAAGGAAAAAGATCTTCTTTTCAAAAACCAAAGCATCGGCGGCACCGAGAATGGCGTGAAGGTGGAGGAAATTCAGCGCTCGGCCGATTTCTTCAGACTGCGCAGTAATCAGATAAACGATGAACTTTTTCTGCTGACAAAAAATGAAGCGAAATATCGCGAAACACTTTATAGACTGCAGGCAGAACTCGATGAGCTGAATGCAACCTACAATCCGCCATCCTCCGAAATCGAACTTACAGTGCTGAATCAGCGCGAAGGAAAAGTAAAGTTCGATTTTTCATACATGGTGAATGGCTGTGGCTGGGCGCCGAAATATGATATTCGTGCTGATGGCATCGACAAACCGATTCAGATGGTTTATCGTGCGAATTTGTTTAATAATTCAGGGGTTGACTGGAACGATGTTAAAATAAAACTCTCTACCGCCGAACCCGGCAAAAGCGCTACCAGACCTATTCTCGAGAAGTGGGCGCTCAATTATGGATACGATGTTCAGGATATGTCGGAGAGCAATTTTATCAACAATGAGCAAAGAGCAACCATTGATAAAGAAGTGGGCGATGACCAGATTGGAGTCGAAAATGTGACGGTTGAAGAGCTAAGTCAGGAATTTGATATTGCGATGCCTTATACGATTTTGTCCGATTCCAAAGCTTACACGGTTGATGTTGCATCCTATGACCTGCCTGCAAAATTTGATTATTCGGCGGTGCCGAAAATGGACCGCGATGCTTTTCTTGTTGCGCGAATCACTGATTGGACCAAGCTGAATCTGGTGAGTGGACATGCTTCCGTTTTTTATGCGGGAACATTTGTAGGACAAAGCTACATCAATACCGCTACGGTGGCCGACACCATGATAATTTCGCTGGGACGCGACAAGCGCATCATTATCAAACGTGCGCAGAAAATGGAAGATTCGAAAAGTCAGGTCATCGGCAGTTCGATTAAAGAAACTTTCATGTATGAAATTGTTGTGCGCAATAACAAGGAAAGTGCGATGAACATTACTCTGCATGATCAGGTGCCGGTTTCGCAAAACAGCGATATCACGGTTGATGTTATGGATGTTTCTGGTGGGACACTTGATCCGCTCAGCGGAATCATCACCTGGAAACTCACACTGCAACCGGGCGAAACAAAACAACTGATTTTAAATTATTCAATCAAGTACCCGAAAAATCAGCGTGTGGAGAAAAGGCGTGTTCGTTCTATGGCATGTCCTTCGTTTTAAATTTTTGCAGTATTCTTTTTAACCTATGCCGTTGAATAATTTGTTTGTGTGATCCGCGCTGCGCGCGCGTTTTCGCATCCCGGAATAGCGATGCACCCTACATTCTGTCGTCCGCCAGACATTGATTTTATAGAGGAGCGGACACGGAATCGTTGGGTGCAAGCATCTTTCTCCCCGACGATTCCACGTCAGCAATGCAGTATTGTCAACCCCCTTCAAGCTGACGGTAGAATGTCGGGGAGCACCCAACATTCTGTCGTTCGCCAGACATTGATTTGAGAAGAGGAGCGGACACGGAATCGTTGGGTGTGATGTTTTTCGCAATCACTCTTTTCACTCACTTTTATTCTCCTGACCATTGAATCCGAAACGGTAGTTGCCCATAATTCAACATTGATATTATTTCTCCACCTCTCTGATTCGTGGATCAGTATTGACTTTGCGGCGGGTGTCTTTCATTACTGAGCGGAAATCTTCCTTATTTTCATCGCCGGGAATGAGGGCATCGATATTCTTTTCGGTCATCATGCCGGGCATCATGTAATAGCCGGGTTTTTTGCCTTCGAGTTTCATGCGGTAAAGCGGAATGAATTTCACGTTGCACACTTCGGGTTTGCCGTATGGCGTGCGTTTGAGTGTGAAACCCACCAGCAGACCGGCATCGGTGAGCGGATCCTTCTGATTCGAAATGAAATTGCCGAGCGACCAGATTATCAGTCTTTCCTTCATACTTCCGATGGGCGTCACCAATTCCATGGGTTGCACCACATGCGGGTGACTGCCGATGATGACATCTACGCCGCTTTCAAGCAGAAAATTTGCAAGGGCTTTTTGATTTGCATTCTGCTTATGTTGATATTCTTCGCCCCAGTGTATGGAAACCAGGATGGCATCGGCGCTTTGTGATTTTGCTTTTCTGATGTCGGACAGAATTTGCGCCGAATCGATGCGGTTCACTACGTATGGCTCTGGCTCAGGGATTCCGTTGGTACCATAGGTATAATTCAGTATGGCAAGTTTCCATCCTTTAATTTCAAGCATGTATGGATAGCGGGCAAGCCGTTCGGTTGGATTGCGGAAAATGCCGGTATGCCACAGTTTCACGCTGTCGGCATAGTCGATGTTGCCTTCGATTCCTTCGCCACTGCGATCGCAAGTGTGATTGTTCGCAAATACGAAGAAGTTGAAGCCCGCTCTGCGCAAGGCATCCGGAAACTCTTCGGGCGCGCTGAATCGCGGATATCCGCTGTAGGGCTCGCCTGCGAGTGTAGTTTCGAAATTCACCAGACGAACGTCTGCGCTTTGCAGAATAGGTCTTATGAAATTGTAGCAGGAGTCGAACTCACACAGGCCTGTGCCTTCACAATAGGCGGCTTTGTATTGCGGCATGTGCATCATAGCGTCGCCGGTGACCCAAAAAGTGACCGAATCGCTCTCCGCAATGGGTGACAATTTTCCATATTCGGCCGATGTAGATCCGAATGGCTTGATCAGTATTACCACAAGTGCCACCAGAAAAACCGGAGCGGCAAAAACCAGTATCTTTTTTTGCTTCATATTCATGTTAATCCTGCTGCAAAAGTAATCTGAAATTATAAGATTGATGTTCCGAAGTGACTTTTATCAGGTACACCCCATTGTTGAGGCCGCGCAGCGTGTAGGTCTCACCTGATTGGTAACGGTCCGAAACAACATGCATTCCCTGCAGATTAAAAATATCAATCCGGCATTCATATTCATCGGGAATTTCAATGCGGAAAGAACCCCGGCATGGATTCGGATAAAGTTTTGCATCAACGGATTCTGCGGATAGAGCTGGGGTGTAGTGAATATAGTCGGCATCATTGAAAGTGCCATCTGCGCTGATCTTCACAAGAAAAATATTATTTACACCAGGCCCGAAACTTTTTGTTGTACCAATAAAAGCCAGACCTCCGTCGGCCGCAAAGTCAAGATCCATTCCTTCTTCATCCTGCAGGGCTCCAAAATATCTGTAATTCACCCAGCCGGCACTATCGCGCCAGAAGCCGACATCGCTGTTTCCGAAACCAAAATAGTATGGAAAAATTCCTCCGGTAAAATAGTAATTGTTACTGCTGTCAATTATTCCTCTGCGAATATTTTTAAGATAATAGGGTGGCTGAAACAATTCCCACATAAACGATCCTGCAGATGAAAGAAACCCGTACCAGAGCCGGTATACAGAGCCCGTATCGGGTTTCATGTCGCCTGAATAAACAATGCGCTGATAGATGTCTTCGAACAGACAATTGATGAGAAAATCTGCTGAATCGATCACAGGAGCCCACGTCCATACAGTGTCCATATTGTAGTCAAAGCGCCAGATCCGGCTCATATTGCTGTCTGCAGCGGCTGAATAACTATGCGTAGCCAGCAGAATATTGTTGTTTGAAGCGGTGTCAAGATAAACGCCTTTGTCGTTGAACCCGCAGTCAATGCGACGGTACTGTATGGAATCACCGGTGCTGCCGTTTAATTTATAAAGCATTACATCCTGGCCGAGAGTGTCGTAACCCATGGATAATCCGGTAACCCAGACATTTCCATCATTGTCCGAAACAGAACAATAGCCAGCGTCCCAGACATTTGTACCGAAAGTCTTTTCCCAAAGCAGGTTGCCCGATAAACTGACGCGGGCAGCAAAAGCAGAATAGTCGGTTCCCTGCAAAGCAGTACCAGTAATCACAACAGAAGTGTCGTCGTGTCTGGCGAGATTTTCGGCCGAAGACAATGTGTAGTTGAGAAAATATTTTTCCCATAAAATAGTTCCTGCCGAATCGACTTTAAACAGCCAGGCCGAGGATTGACCACCGATGGTTTGTCTGTTTCCAAGCAGGATGTAGGTGGAATCACTGAAGGCAACAATTCCTTTTCCTTCATTGAATGTGCCCTCCATGCCATACGTCCGGATGAAAGCACTCTGACAAAAAGCAGTTGCAGCAACCAGTAACAATAAGATGCTACAATAGACTCGCATGATTGGTGAATTTATAAATTATTTTTCCAGTGACATTATACGACAGATTCCTGCTGATATTTAAAACAGACAACATGGAAGGGAAATCAAGTTGCACCGAAAAATGATCGGCCAACACAAACTCCAGCCCGAGTCCCGCATTGAATGAACTGTATCCGCCGTATTTCATTGGCAGCGAAATTCTGAATCCCGTTGAAATGGGCCATGATGGCCGCAATTGCATGTATGGGAAAAACCCGGGCAGATTGTAATAAAGTACATTCAGGTCTGTTCTGAGTTTTCCTGTTTCTTTGCTGCATTCACCTGTAATAAGCAGTGGGAGCGAAATTGCGGAGTTTGCTGTGTCGCCTTTCAAGCTGAATCCCTGCTCGAAATTTTCAAGTTCCTGATCAACAACTGCGCTGAAATTGGAAAGGTCTGATACTTCAACGCCTGTAAAATACATCAGGGTGTCGCGATGCGAATTAATGGTGTTTTTATTCAGCCACACGCGACCGATATTGGCTGCAGACACGCTCCATTCAAACCCTCCGTTGCTTCCTTCTATTCCTAGCTCAGAGCTAAATCCGACACCTTTCACGAACGTTGGTCCGCCTGCACGCATGTAATCACCATTGAGATTCAAAGCAAGGCTGTCGGCGGCCTGCGATGTAAAAAAATCCGATCCCGAAAAATCAAAACCGGCACAGGAATACATGGCAACCGGTCCGACAGCTGCATGTATTTTCATGTCATCGTTGATTTTATAAACAATTCCGCCAGATAACGTCGAGAAATTATATTTGTCCATGGTTGCCGGATCGGCGATGACCTGCTGTCCAACAAGAGAATTGTTGCCGGTAAACACAAGTTGAAAAAGCTCTTTGCTGAAGCCGATTGCAAATAACGATTGGTGTGATCCTGCTATATAAAAAGAATACTTTTTTTTGGAAGGTAATCTGACCTCAATTCTGTTGTTGCTGAAAAATCCAAGATGATTATCAGTGTCAAGAAAATTCAACTCATCCCATTTTGTAGTGGAATCAATATATTTTCCAAAATAAAATTTTCCAAAGAATTCGGTTAACAGTGTTTTGCTTCCAAGTGCATTATCAGAACTGATGCGGATTTCGGGATGTTTGTCGTTTTGCGCGAACGAAACACTCATTATCCAAAACGAAAAAAATAAAAGCAATGCACTTTTCATTCAAGATACAAATTAAACAATCCGGTAACAATTACATCGAATTTGTACCATGGATAAAATTTTACTTTCTGGCCAGCAGTGCCGCCTGTATTAAGCTGTGCATAAATCACGGCTGTTTTGCATTCATACAGATGTGAAGTCTGACTTTCATCCAGAATAATTTTCATTTTAAGAACCGAAGGCGATATAACTTTCCCGCCTGCATCAACAATTCCCGAAGGAATCTCCGTGTCGGGTACTATGCTGTCAACTGTGTTGCCGGCTGCATCTGCAAGAAAAATTTTAAACGACGCTGATAATGGGAAACCGTTGCTTATGTCGAGAAACAATTCGGATTGCGTGATAAAACTTTCGGATTTATTCAGTTCATAATCGATGGTGTCGGAAAGCGTTAGTCCCTGAATGGCAATATTCATCGGTATTTCGGCGTGTATTCTGCCGCGGAGTCCCTGCCCGTAATAAACGAAATCATTTCCGGTCGACACATTCCCAAGCGGATTCATGGTTCCGCTCAAACTATAAGTGATTTCCTCCGGAAGATTTTCGAAAAAAGCTTCAACATTGGATGTATTAAAGTTCATTGAAAAGGTAGATGGGGTCACGTTCCCGGAATATATCGGATTTTCCGTGGCACGCGTCAGGTTGATGGGTTCCCCGATCCAATCTGATGTGAGAGCAATGTCGGTGAGTCCGTGACCGCTGAGTTCATTGATTGTGAATGTAGCATCGGCACCGAGATAATTTTCCATTGTGAGTGTCATGGCAATGTTGCTCATGTCGAGATAGTCAATACCAAGGTCCTCCATGAATGGGAAATTTTCAGTGGAAGTTGAGCTCACAACATGCTGTCCGAAATACCCTCTGGCATAATCAATCACAATGTCTTTGAACTCAACAAGAATGTCAATACTGTCGTTGAAATTTACCACCACGTTGGAAGTTGCGAGTGGATTGGCGTAGATTTTAATGGTTGATTTAAGGGAGTTGCAGTGCATATATGACTGTCGCAGATCGAGGTACATCCCGCTTACGTCGAATTGTGTTTCGAGAAATTCACCGGTCACCGGATAACTGGGAACTGTACCGCTAACAACAACAGGAGCGCCATTCAGGAGGGAATTGTCAAGTGAATATTCAATATATGCAGCATCACCCACATAATTGTAGGCACGGATATTTAATGTGCCGCTCTTGATGCGCATGTCGGTCAGCAACGCACCTCCGAGGTCATAGTATTTGCTTTCGGTTTTTTCTATTACCAATGTACCTGGCGGGACAGTCACTCCGATAGGCATTATGTAATGCGAGTAATAGAGCGAATCCGGCATGTTGACAAAGGTGTCAGTAGTGATATTGAAAAGATCAAAATCAAGGACAAATGTGAGACTGGTATCTGGATTTTCAATCAACATGCTGTCGGCAATGAAATCATTCACTCCAAGCGAAGTGCGAAATACCGGTGTGCGCACATCCACATCCCATGAAGGATCTTTGGCACAGGAAGCAACAATGCCTGCCACGCAAAAAATCAATACCAGTTGCCGGATTGAAAACTTCATGAGATAATTTTACTGATAGACAAAGATAATCAATTAGATGTTGCACTGGGTGTTAATTGTGTTATTGCACAACGTACAATGAATATAGCATGGTAGCGTCTTATTCAACCTCTCTGCGAGGCTGTCTCAAAATTTTACTTCAGAGCAAAAACAACATTCCACCGTCCGATGCGACGAAGGAGCTGAAGGACATGGAACCGTTGTTTTTGCTATTGTTACGACGGTTCCATGTTCCGGCTCAAAAGCATGGAAGAATTCCAAATCACCGGCCGTAACGGTGGAATGTCGTAACAAACCGGTATTTCGAGACAGCCTTCTGTCGTGATTACTATCGAGTGCGTTGAAGAAGCACAACGCATAAGGCCTTAACTTCTCACCATTGAACTGTCACGCTGAGCCCCGCAGCTGTCACATTGAGCGGAGTCGAAATGTCGGCAGCGGGATAAACTCCGTCGAAGCGTAAAATGGCGGGATAAACCCCGCCGAAGGTCACTACTCACCACTCTTACTCCTCACTTCTTACTCCTTACCACTTATTCCTTACCACTTATTCCTCACTCCTTCCCGCAGTATGGCTTCAAATCATGAAATACCACTTCAATGTTTTGTACATAAAAAGATCGCTTTTTTCTTGCCCAGAAAAACACTTTTATGCTTAAGTCTTTTGCATTTAGATCGGGCGGAATAAGCTCGAATGTCCACACGAAAGTTTCCTTGCCGCCCGATGTAATCGGCTCTACATTCATCGATGCGTTGACCAAAACATTTTCTCCTGACATCAGTGAAGCACAGATCATCAGATCGTTCGGGAAACGGTTGCTCGCAGAGGCTTTGAACAGCACCTCGCCGGAAAAGGGGAATGCGGTATCCGGAATATTTATTTCAAACAAATTATGAAACTCGGCCCCATCAGCTGGCTGGATGTTTTTTTCAGTATAAACAAAATCATCTTCATCAGTATTTATTGCAGTGGGCTTCTCTGGAATGCGCTCTGGCAGACCTTTTATGGCGTTTTCGTAATCGGGTTGTTGCAGCAATAGCCAATATGCCGGCTGAGGGTGCAGGTGCCCGAATGAAAATAGGTAGGATTTTTTGGTCATCGAATCCCAATGAATGGCTCCGTATCTGTATTGCAATGTCTGAAAATATCCATGAGCAATAAAAACCAGACATGCCGCAATACAAATCCATTTCAATGCTTTTCCCTGTCGGAAAAAGTAGGAAATAATTGCTGCGAGAGGAATGGCCATAAGTGCAAAAATATCAATCATAGCGCGGATACCGTAACCCCCGCCATACCACCAGCACCACCAGGAAAAAGCGATATACATGAACACCAGCAGAAATGCAAGAACCGACAATTGCAAGCTGCGCAATTCTTTTCTCATAAAAAATATTCCTGTTGTTGCCAGGAGCATTATTGGAGAATAGATATACCAACCCTTACGGAAGCCAAAAAGAGCTTCGGCAAAATGAAAATTTCCAAAATAGAACTTCTCATCGTATGAATTGATAAAGAAACTGCCACTCTGCATTTTCCAGTACAGCAGCTGCGGTGCCCACACCACCAGACCGCACAGCGCAATAATTAAAAGTTTTGGCCATATACGGATGAATAGCTGAATCCGGGTTTTGAAATCAGACCACGACAGAATGTTCCACAGAAAAGGGAAGAGGATAATTAGTCCGTTCGGGGGTCTCACCAGTGTGATAATGCCGTATATAAGCCCGATCAGCACTGTGTTCCCCAAGTCAGGTTTTTTCAGCCATCGGTCATTTACATACAAAAAAAGTGCAATGAGCGCGAAATTGTACACATGCGACATGCCTGGTTCCAGTGTGGAATAGTAGAAGAGGTTCGTTGCAAAAACAATCAGTAAAAGACAAAGACCTGTTATCAGCGGAGAAAAATACTGACGCAGCAATTTTCGCGTCATGATAAGCCCGAGCAATAAAAACACAATGGCAGCAAACGAAATGGCGCTGCGGTATGCCGATGAATATCCATCGGCCTTACCTCCCGAGGCCAGCTCAAAACCGTGTGCTGCAAAGAAAAATGGGCTGTACAAAATGGACATGCCCATCGTTGTTTTAATAACATAATTCCCGTTGTCGAGCTTTACAGGCCAGAACCGGTCAGAATAATTCTGACTGGTATCGTTCATGAAATCCAACGAAATATCGTGGTGAATGAAGGTTGCCGGGAGATAGGCATAATAAGAAATTACATCATTTTCGATGACTCTCTTTTGCCAGGCTGTCGTCCAGAATTTGAATCCCATGGCTGCAGCAATAGTAAAAATAATAACTGCATTGGGAAACCAGCTAAGCTTTGGCTTTTCATGAAGGGCGCCAGAAAAATTCATATCTCAGAATGGTAAAAAGGATTTTGAAACCGTCGGACGACTTTAGTTTTTTGCCTTCACGCACACTGCGTGGACGATACATGACCGGCACTTCCGCAATGTTGTTCTTTTTTATTTTCAATGCTTTTATCATTACCTCGGCTTCGAAACCGAAACGTTTTGATCGGATGGGTATTTTCTCAAGCAGGTTTCGGTGTATCAGCTTATGACCACAAGCGATGTCGGTGAGTTTTGCGTTCGAAAGAAATGAAACCAGAAACGTAAAAAAGCGATTGGCAAAATACCGTTTGTAGCTGATCACCGGCCGTACGATTCCCGGCAGGTAGCGCGATCCGTTTACAAATTCAATTTTCAGTTCAATCAGAGCATCAAGCATGCGCGGGATATCGCTTGGCGACAGCTCTGAATCGGCATCCTGAATAAAAATCAGATCGCCGTGACTCAGTTCAAATCCTTTTTTTACCGATGCGCCCTTTCCCATATTTTTTTCATTCCGGTGGACAATCAAATCGGGATAGGTTGTCTTCAAATCTTTCAGAATATACGGGGTGTGATCTTTTGAGCAATCATCAACAACAATTACTTCAGCTTTCGCAATTTCGGCAGGAAACTTCAGTGCGTACACTTCGGAAAGTGTATCTGCAATGTACTTTTCTTCGTTGAAGGCAGGTATGATTACTGAAAGTGTCATTGGGTGTTCCGGACTTTATTTTGCAAACCTAATTGTTTTTTTGGATATCTGCTTTTTGTTTCTGATGTATAACGCTGAATTCTGAGATTGCTGCACTCAAAAATCAATATCCGTATTTATCTTTCCAGCGCGATTGTAGAAACTTACGCAAATCCTCTTCCCGTGCGGTTTTACCGGGAGCATAAAATTTAGTTCCTTTTATTTTTTCAGGAAGAAATTCCTGATTTACGAAGTTATTCTCAAAGTCGTGGGCGTACTGATATTCTTTTCCGTAGTTCAGTTCTTTCATCAGTTTGGTTGGTGCATTGCGCAAATGGAGCGGCACCGGAAGATCTCCGGTTTTTCGCACATGCTCAAGAGCCGCATCAATTCCCAGGTACGTTGCATTGCTTTTTGCCGAAGAAGCAAGATATACAGCACATTCGGCAAGGATAATTCTCGATTCGGGCCACCCAATTTTATGAACTGCATCGAAGCAGGCATTGGCCATCAACAGTGCATTGGGATTGGCAAGTCCGATATCTTCCGCTGCTAAAATAAGCATACGGCGGGCAATAAATTTGGGTTCTTCGCCGCCCTCAATCAGTCGCGCCATCCAATACAATGCAGCATTCGGATCGCTGCCACGCACCGATTTGATGAATGCTGAAATAATGTCGTAGTGCATTTCTCCCGACTTATCGAAGCGCGCCAGATTGTTTTGAATTACACTTGCAACTTTGTCGTTGGAAATTTCAGCCGTATTGTTTTTCAAACTATTTTCAACAACCAGTTGCAGCGCGTTGTACAGCTTTCGCGCATCACCACCCGAAAAGCGATACAGCGTATCTGTTTCTTTTACTGTGAGTGAAATGCCTTGACTCTTGTAATATTCAATTGCTTTTTCCAGCAAAATATTCAAATGTTCCTTCGACAGTGATTCAAGTACATACACCTGACAACGAGAGAGCAGGGGGCTGATGACTTCGAACGAAGGATTCTCGGTGGTTGCACCAATCAGAGTGACAGTGCCACGTTCAACGGCCGCCAGCAGACTGTCCTGCTGTGATTTGCTGAAGCGATGAATTTCATCAATGAACAATATTGGACTTTGCTCGTTTGCAGCTGCAGCAATCACTTCGCGTACTTCCTTCACGCCGCTGCTGATGGCGCTGAGCTGATAATATTTGCGTTTCAGCACGTTTGCGATCAGCAATGCAAGTGTGGTTTTGCCCACCCCGGGCGGTCCCCAGAGAATCATGGAGCTGATGGCATTGTTGTCGAGCATGCGACTGATGATGCCTTCAGGCCCCATAAGTTTTTCCTGACCGACATAATCGTCGGCATTCAGCGGTCTCAATATTTCTGCCAGCGGGCGCGAATCCATATTTTACATTTCCTTTTTTGTCATATTGAGCGGAGTCGAAATATGAGCAAAAAACACGATAATTACTAAATAGCTGTATTCTTCGTCGGAGTTTATCCTGCTGTTGACACTTCGACGGAGTTTATTCTGCGGACCGCAGGGCTCAGTGTGACAGCAGGCAGGGCTCAGGATGACAGCTTAAATTAATCCTGTGACCTTAACGCTACTGATTATTCAGAATCTTCATGAACTCATCCATATTCGGAGTCAGAATAATTTCGGTGCGGCGGTTTTTCTGTCTTGCCTCGCTGTTGCTTGCAGGATCGATCGGGAAATATTCGCCACGACCAGCAGAAGTAATGCGCTGTGGATTTACTCCTTTATTGTCGAGAATTATTTTTGTAACGCTGGTGGCACGCATTACACTGAGATCCCAGTTGTCTTTGACCTGGCCGCTGCCTTTGTAAGGAACATTGTCGGTATGACCTTCTACCATGATGTAGATATCCGGATTGTCAGCCAATACATTCGACAGTTTCATGATGGCATCTTTACCTTTGGCATTCACTGTCCAGCTGCCGGAAGCAAACAATAGTGACTCGTCAAGAGAAACATAGATTTTTCCGTCTTTTTCAATGATCGTGAGACCATTGTTTTCGAAACCTTTGAGCGCAATAGTGAGCTTGTTGCGCAGCTCTTTCATCACGCTGTCTTTTTTATTGATGATGGATTCCAGTTCTGTAATCCTTTTTTCTTTCAACAACAAATCGGCCTGCATCTGGTCGAGGTTCTGCTTACGCAGATTAAGTTCGTTTTCCAGTTTTTTCAGTTCGGCTTCTTTGATGGAAAGCTGTTCTTGAGTGAGCTGCAGTTCGGTGCTTATTTTCTGTGTTTCCGAAGCATTCATACGCAGAAGTTGTTCGTATTTGCTGTTCAGCTCTTCATACAAGCTATTGACTTTATCGTATTGACTGGTCATTTTGCGGAGCGAGATGCCGGTGATGGTAGTATCGCGTTCCAACGCAGTGAGCTGCTTGTTCATGGTGGCAATCTTCTCGTTGAGTTCCGTGCTTGTTGCGCTCATTTTATCGAAATCGGCACGCATGGTTGCGAGCTCCGACTCTGCTTTTTCACGTCTGGCTTTTTCATCCTGCATCTGTCGGGCAGGAACACAGGACACAATAAATGCAGAAAGGATAACAGCTGTAAGCAATAATGTTTTAATTTTCATGGATGCAGAATTTGAAGTAAAAGTACAAAATTATTGAATGCTGGAAGTTGGACTTCGTAATTGATTTATAAACAAGTGAATCTGAAAAGAAAAACGGCTGAATGATAATTCATTCAGCCGTTTAAAAATATTTAAGAAGTTGTTACAACTTAATCTTTCTTCACAATATTGGGCAACTCAAGTCCAAGACCTTTTACCCTGTCAACCCTTTTCAGTAAAAGGCCGAGGAAAAATGCAGCTACACCCAAACATGCCAGCATAATCAAAGGCATGGTGTAGTCATAGGATACGGCAGCTTGTTCAGCAGTAATTACCCCGGCATCAAGATCGGCAACCACCTGTGGATTTGAGCTGTCAAGGATTTTTCCAATCAGCATTGGGAATAGCCATAAGCCGATATTTTGGATCCAGAAAATAAGTGCATAAGCAGACCCAATCACTTTCTGATCAACCAATTTCGGCACACTGGGCCACAATGAAGCAGGCACCAACGAAAATGAAGCGCCGAGAACTAAAATTGTGAGATAAGCAATCAAAACACCGCCAATGGCATTTCCAGCAAACATGGGTAAAATAAAGGCGAAAGTCAAATGGCAGGCAATTAATAAAAGAGAGCCGATCATCAGCATAGAAGCGGCTTTCCCTTTTGTATCGATATATTTTCCGAGAATAGGGGTGATGCCAACAGCCAGAAGAGGAAATACGGCAAAAATGGTTTCAGCCGATTGACGCATGTAGCCCATGTAACAGAAAATAATAAGACTGACTATCGAAATTATCAGCAACGTATATTTTAATGCGCCTTTGCTGAAGTTGCTTGCGAAAGCAGCAGCAGCAACCACCAGCATAATGCCATATTGAATAACGGTGATGGTATTTGAGGCCCAAAAAGACCCTTCTTCTATTCCGGAAAAGGTTAAATTGCATTGGAGCATATTAACCGCGTATTTCTGGAATGGGAAAATGGCAGAATAATAGAGAACGCATAGCAGAGCGACTAACCAGAAACCGGTGCTTGATAAAATTTTTCCAATATCCTTGATTTTGAATGGCTCATCCTTTTCTTCAGATTCTTTTGTTTGTGCATCTAATTTCTTATCCAAAAAGAAATAAACGATAAACATGATCAGAGCAATCATCAGTAAGAGAACACCAAAAGCCACTGAACGCGACACATCAACTTTTCCACCGAGGTTCGCAAAAACGGGTGAGAAAATCATAACGGTAGCTACGCCCAGACGAGCCAGGGCCATTTCCGAACCCATTGCCATTGCCAGTTCTTTGCCTTTAAACCATTTTACAATACCGCGGGAAACAGTAATACCAGCCATTTCAACACCGCAGCCGAAAATCATGAAGCCAACAGCGGCAAATTTTGCAGAGGCCGGCATTCCTTCGTAAAACGGAGCAATTCCCAGTTCATTAAATCCGGGAATGTAATTGAGATTATTTGTAAACCAGGTCTCCAGGCCACTTCCCATAAATGACTCTGTGACGGCATACCAGTTTATAGCTGCTCCTGCAATCATTACCAGGCCAGATAAAATGGCAGTGAAACGCACACCCATTCTGTCAAGAATAATACCTGCAAAAATCAGGAAGAAGATAAAGACATTTAAAAATGTTTCCGATCCCTGCATGGTGCCAAAGGCGGTAGAGTCCCAGCCGCGGGTGGATTGCATCAGGTCTTTGATTGGTGATAGAATGTCCATAAAAATATATGAACAAAACATGGCGAATGCCAGTAATACCAATGCCGTCCATCGGATTGCCGGATTGTCTCTCAGAGTTTTTTGTGTACTTTCAACCATTTGTAGTAGTTTTTATTTTGAGCGGCCAAATTATTAAAAATACCAATGCAAGGGCTTAAAAAGTTGCCCTGTCTGTCAAATGTTATCAACATAAGACAATGGTAAAAAAGTCAATGTTTATTGATTAATGGTCAAGCTGTGTTGATAAAACGCAAAAGAGTTTAGCTTAAAAAATCTTCACCACCAGCTTGGTTGAAAAATACTCCTCGCTGAAGAAACCCGAAATTGGCGCAACGCTATATGGGTAACGTGATCCGGACATCTCCGCATCGATATCTCCGCCCTTGAGATAAATAATCTTGGGTTGATTTCCTTTGGGCTTTCGGGTGACGCGATTGCGAACGAGCTCCATGAATTTTGGTAAATCGGTCACAGCGCGGCTTACAACAATGTCCCACTGACCTTTCATTTCTTCGGCGCGAACCTGAATGGCTTCAACATTTTTTAAATCCAGCGCTGAAACAACTTCGTTGACAACCTTAATTTTTTTTCCGGTGGAATCAACAAGCGTGAATTGTACTTCCGGATAAAAAATTGCCAGTGGAATTCCCGGAAAACCGCCACCAGTGCCGACATCGAGAATGCGCATTCCCGGAGTGAACGGAAAAACCTTCGCAATGGCCAGCGAATGCAGCACATGATGCAGATAAAAAAGCTCCATGTCTTTGCGTGAGATTACATTGATTTTGCTGTTCCAATCGTTGTAAAGCGGCTCCAGCTGCTCGAATTGAGAAATCTGCAAATCTGTAAGACCGGGAAAATATTTTTTAATGAGTTCCATGTGCGCTGATAAAACTATTCAACGTCGAACAATGGAATGCGCTCAGCCCTGTAGTAATGCGACTTGTAATAAGCGCTGCTGAGATAATCGTAACGAACTCCGCCGTTGCAGGCTGAGTGTAAAAACACAACCTGTCCGTCTTTGACTTCTACAACCATTCCAACATGACCAATGCCAACGCGGCGACGCTGTGTGTTTACAAAAAACAAAATGTCGCCCGGCTGCAGTGTGCTGTCCGGAACTACGCGTCCAGAGCCGGCCATGCCATATGAACTTGGTGAAAGTGTAACGCCGAGGTGCGAAAACATGGTGCTTACATAACCGCTGCAATCGAAGCCTGCACGCGATTTTCCGCCGTAACGATACGGAACGCCAAGAAATGTTTTCGAGTAAGTGATGAGCTCGTTTATAAGACTGTCGCGTACAAAAGTACGTAAGGAAAGACTATCAGCGGGACGTGTTATTTTTGTACTGTCAGGATGAATTTCACTGATGGAGTCAGGGTTCGACAGCATCGCAAGTTCGTCCTGTGCAAAAGCAGACATGCAAAACAAAAATGTCAAAGAAAAAAGAAATCCGAAAAATAGCTTCATGTGCGGGATTTAGTTGAAAAAAAAGAAACCGGCAGAAGTGTTAAGACCCGGTTTCAGGATTATTGCGAAAAACAAAGCTAGGGTTTTTTCCGGAACCGGCCAAATTTAATTTTGTTAAACGCGCTGAAAATGGCTCGTGATAACAAGTTTTCAGAAAGTATAGTGCATATTTTCCCGACGATTCCATGTCCGCAGCAGCGGACGATAGAATGTCGGGAGACCCAACATTCTGGCGTCTGCTTGTCCTGCTCTGTGTATTGGTGCAGACCCGGAATTCCGCCGGCAGGCGGACAAGCTGTTGAGTGCTGGCTTTTCCTGGCGCGGATATGTTATCCGTGACAGGAAGAAACTGGGAGCAAAAACAACATTCCACCGTCCGATGCGACGTAGGAGCTGAAGGACATGGAACCGTTGTTTTTGCTATTGTTACGACGGTTCCATGTTCCGGCCTGTTTAGAAAACCCTCGAAGAGTTCGTAACTCTTCGAGGGTTAATTGTGGCCGGAACGGTGGAATGTGGTAACAACCCGCTATTTTGAGACATCCTCGAAAAATAAGTCGTAAAATGTCCGTGTGACAGGAATTCTTACTTTTGCCAAAAAATTCACCGATGAGAGCACTCCTTCTGTTATTGATTTCCTTTATTTCATCTGTTTCATTTGCGCAGGTAATTCATCCGCCCATCGGAACTACTTCGAAACCGGGCGATGCCGAAATCAAACTCACGCTTATATCGCGCATTCATAGCCACTCTCCGAAGGTGACAGACAATATGGAACGCTACGAAAAGGATATTATTTCGCCAAAGTCCGCCATATTTCTCGAAGAGAAAAACAAGTTTTACATCAACAGTCTCGAAGGTTTTATGACTGTGGTGTTCGATATGAAGACTTTTACAAAAACAAAAAGCATTCATCATGATTTCAATAAATCAAATGCAAATCTGTTTAAGGAAACAACGGTTCTTGGATATGATTTTCTTACAAAGCGCGATGAGCCAAACACCTTTAAGGGAAAGCCGGTCGAATGCTGTCTTTCGAATAATAAAAAATATTTGTGGGTGACATATTATCGTCGCAGCTACGACCCGAATGCCATGGAACCCTCTGCTGTAGCTATTATCGATACTGACAAGGATGAAATCGTTCGCGTGATGCCCACAGGTCCGCTGCCGAAAATGATTGCCGCCTCACCCGATGGGAAGTATGTTGCTGTAACGCATTGGGGTGACAATACCGTCGGAATTATTGATGTTTCATCGGGCGATGCAAGTAAATTCAAATATGTAAAACATCTGGTCGTTGATTATCAGCAAAAGTTTTCTGCATCGCAGAATCATGGGGGCATCGATCGCGACACGCATTGCGGGCTGTGTCTGCGTGGAACTGCATTTACTTCGGACAGTAAATATCTGCTTGTCGGTCGCATGGGTGGAGGTGGAATTTCGGTTTTCGACATGAAGGATTTCAGTTTTAAAAGCACGGTGTTTGGCATGCGCACTAATGTACGACACCTTGTTGTTACAAAAAGTTATTTGTATCTGAGCAGCAACAAGAGCGGTTATGTGCAGAAAACTTCGATTACTGATTTTATAGCATTTGCTGTTAACGCAGATAACAAAGGAAAAAATTACACCGACTGGCAGGAATGCTTTGCCGGAGCTGGTGCGCGCACTATTGAAGTGAGCGACGATGAGAAATATATTTTTGCTGCCTGCAATAATGCAAGTGCCGTCGTGGTAATTCGCGCAAAGGATATGGTGAAGGTGTGCGAAGTCCAGGGCGATTCATATCCGGTCGGACTTGCATTGCGAAAAAATAATTATCTGCTCATTTCCACTTCGCAGGCCCACCCTGGCGTTGGCGGCGGGAATTGCGTCGATATTTATTATGTCAGGTATAATTCGAAATAGTGCTGCAACGTTGAAGGTTTTCTTCAACCTCTCTGCGTCGCGACTTTGTCACGTTTCACGTGAAGCGACCTGTCACGATTGCTATCGTGAGCGTTGAAGAAGCACAATTATTAGCTTCGTTTGGCGTAGTCATTATAGTATAATTTGCTGGTATTAGTCTGGAGACCAATACCAACTGAATTTGTTGAACAGACTACGCCAAAGGGAGTCTCAGCGCACCGACGACTTGGTCGGTACATTCTGCTGATTGCTGATTGCTGACAGCTGATTTAATAAAAATAGATATATTTGTTTCGTAAAACTCTTTAACTATGAAAATCACTGCATACATCTCCCGGTTTCTGCTCGGAATAGTGTTCATTTATTCCGGCTTCGTCAAAGCGGTTGATCCATGGGGATCTCAATTCAAGTTTGAGGATTATTTTATTGCGTTCGGCATGGAGTGGCTGATTCCGCTTGCTCTTACGTTTGCTATATTATTGAGTGCCGCTGAGTTTTTGATTGGTGCAGCTTTTCTTTTTGCCATTAAGCCCAAACTCAGCATCTGGTCAGCTGTTGCATTCATGGCTGTTTTCACACCACTTACACTCTGGCTTGCCCTCTCAAATGCTGTCTCTGACTGCGGCTGCTTCGGCGATGCCCTAATTTTGACCAATTGGGAAACATTTTATAAAAACATTGCCATACTTATTTTATTGCTTCCTGTTTTTTTGTATCGAAAAAAATTCGGTCATTACATGAGCTGCAAGCTCGAGTGGGTGCCGGCTTTCATCTTTGCAGCCGGAATTGTCGTCACCTCTTTTTATGGAATGCGCCACCTTCCTGTAATTGATTTTCTCCCATACAAGCCAGGTCTCTCAATGAAGCCTGATTCAACCATGAAGGACAAATACTTTGTTTCCTATAAAGATAAAACATCAGGCGAAATCAAAGAGTACCCGGCCGATGATTTTCCGTGGGACGATTCAACCTGGGCAGCCAATAATGAATTTGTAAATCAGCGCATAGAGCCGGGTCCGAAGCCGGCCAACCTGATTGTGGCTTTTGACGCGGAAGGTATTGATGTCACAAAAAATGTAATTCTAAATCCTGAGTTTCAGTTTCTTGTTGTAGCTTACGATATTGAAAACATGTCTGACAGAGCGATTGAGAAACTTAATATTCTGGCTGCAGAATGCGCAAAAGACAGTATTGCCATTGCTTTGCTCACCGGTTCTACAGCCGAAGTTGCCGAGAAAGTCCGGCACGAGAGACAGATTCCGGTTGATGTTTATTTCTCAGATGATATTTCTTTGAAAATGTTTATCCGGAACAACCCTGGATTTGTTTTGATGAAAGACGGGTCAATTCTCGATCGTTGGGCCTGGCGCGATCTGCCGGCCTTGAAGGACATTGATCTGAAAGGGCTTGAACAAAAATTTCTTAAGAAGTAACTGTGCTGCGATTTCTGCTCTCCCGCATTGGAAATGGTATTCTCATTCTGTGGGGAGTCGTTACTTTGCTGTTTTTTATTTTTCATGCGTTGCCTTCCGATCCGGCGCGCATGATGCTGGGACAGCGCAGCGACATTTCATCAGAACAGGCGATCCGTAAAGAGTTGGGCCTCGACAAGCCGCTCATGGTGCAGTATTGCATGTATCTGAACGACCTTTCTCCCATTGGATATTTTTCTGATTCCGGGGAAAGTGCGTTCCTACGCAAGGAAGAACAAGGCAAAATGGTAAAGCTGATTCCGTTTGCAGGCGAATCGGGAATCTTCCTGAAAGCGCCCTGGCTGCGGCGTTCATATCAAACGCAAATGACGGTGAGTTCCATGCTCAAATCTGCATTCCCCGCAACGGCGCTGCTGGCCTTTGTTTCCATCATTCTTGCTTTTGTGGCCGGTGTATTTCTTGGTGCAGTTTCGGCTAGATATAAAGGAAAATTCATGGACAAATTTCTGATGGTGACATCGGTACTTGGAATGTCGGTGCCGTCGTTTTTTGCCTCGGTGCTCATTGCATGGCTCTTTGCGTGGGTGCTGGGCGATATCACAGGACTGAATATGTTCGGCAGTTTATACGAAGCCGATGACCTAGGTCGGGGTGAATATATGTCCTTGAAAAATTTAATTCTGCCTGCTTTCACATTGTCGATTCGCCCACTGGCAGTATTTATCAGCCTTTCGCGCAACTCCATTCTCGAAGTTCAGCAGAGTGAATATGTGCGCACTGCTAAAGCTAAGGGGCTTTCAGCAAATAAAGTTTTTCTGCGACACGTTCTGAAAAATTCGCTCAACCCCGTTGTGACATCGGCCAGTGGCTGGTTTGCTTCATTGCTTGCTGGCGCTGTGTTTGTTGAATATGTCTTCGACTGGAAAGGGGTTGGTTATCTGGTGGTACAAAGCCTCGAAAAATACGATCTGCCCGTATTAATGGGCTGTCTGCTCATTATTGCAGTCATGTTTGTCATCATCAACATTTTGCTCGACTTGTGCTACCGCGCGCTCGATCCACGGGTTAAGCTGTAGTAAAATCTAGGAACACTACTTTTATAGAAAAGCCGATGGGGTTATTCCGGCATAGGATGTTTTTGAATTCGGCATATGGGATGTACTTGCTGATTTTTTTGAATGTAATTTTCAAATTATGTTGGAAATTCTGTTTATTCATAATTGAAACTGGTCATTGGTGTAATCTATTTGGAATCGATACTCAAAGCGTAGTATTTTTGCCTCGGATTTGCGAATTCAGATAACAGCTTGAAAATTACCGCAAATCTGTGCTTGTCTGTTCACTTTATACCCCCCTTAATTATACGGCAGATAGGCCTGAATCCCATTGATGAAAGTCAATGGGATTTTTTTACAAAAAAAGTTCGGATATTCCGGTATAAGCATCAGTAGTTCAAATCTGCTGAGACATGCCGATTGCCAATAATTATCGCATCGTCAGACATTTTTATCCATCAGGCAATTTCGAAGAAGCCAGAAGTGGTTAAATAAAAAAACAAGTAATCATAAAATCATATTATGCTAACCTGAGATTGTTCAAATTTCCCCGAAAAATATCAGCAGTAATTTGAAAACAAGCAATTTGAGTTTTGTGTTCAGCACCACAATGTAAACCTGATTTCAAAATTATTTTTCATTATCGAAATATTTTTCACAAAGAATCTGAAATTTCTCAGCCTGTCGGTTTGCCAAGAGTATGTGTTGGTTTATCCATGATGCTGAATTTTTGCGTAGTCTGCTGATGGCGGGTGTAGTTCTTTTGGCTGTACTTATTTGAGAAAATACCTTTGTTTATGTTCTGTGTCAGAGCCCTTCGGCAATTGCATGGACGAAAATATTAAACCGACAGCCAATGAAAAGATTAATTGTAACCAGCATGCTGATTTTGTCTGCATTATTGCTGAAACAATCATTTGCCCAGACACATAGTGAATGGGTCACCTATAAGGGTGAATATGTCTATGTCTCTGAAAGTATGTTTGATCCCGATTTTCCAATTGCTCAGGTTGCGAACAAGACTTTCACCGACTCTGCCTATGTAGATTATTTATCTGCTCATTTGTTCCCATTGCCCGGAGACGGAGATTATGATAAACAGCTGGAGCAATGGTTACTGAACAACAAGAATTATTTTCCTCGTTTTTTATCATCTGGCAATGCTGCATCCGATACGGTGCGGTTTAAAAAGTCCAGAGAATTCTGGATGGAAAAAAATGAACAGCGCATGGTTGAATTATCTGACTCGTACAATCCGACCGATTTTGCGAATGATGATTTCAGTATTCTCTTCGAATCTTTTCCCCGAATGGAAAACTCGGGCGATGAAAATCTGGATCGGGAACTATACAACGATGCGGTTCAGGAATGGATAAGGTTGTATTCGTTTGAAAAATTCCTGATCATTGAGCCGCTGGTTCGCGAATCGGATGAATTACTGAAACTAAAGGAGGGTAAGTAACATGAAAGCAAAATTCATTTTTATTGTCGCTATATTGCTGCTGTCCGGCAATACCGCTTTTTCGCAGGTTACCATTGGAACAGGTACAAGTGAAGGGCAATATCCATTCACTGCCAACTGGAAATATGTACGCAGCGCATCTTTATATACGGCTGCTGAAATAGGAAGTTATGGCAGTATTCAGTCACTTGCATGGTATGTAAGTACCTCATGGACAGGAAGTGTACCGATAAAAATATATCTGAAAACCACCACGGCAACTTCAATAACATCCAGTACCTGGGCAACCATGATTTCCGGTGCCACACTGGTGTATGACGGAACAGCCAATTTCGGATCGACCGGTTGGAAAACCATAGATATAACAGATTTTAATTATTGCATTGACAATTTGTTGGTCCTGTGTGAATCAAATGTGGGAACTGCCTGTTACCCGAAATTCAGATACACCACCAGTACCAATATGCACATGACGCTGACCTCTGATGCCAGTGCCCCGGCCGGTAGCGGAACTGTCGGTAGTGCGCGCCCCAACATTCAAATGACCATAGGGCCATCAACTGTAGGTTGCTCCGGTACTCCGACTGGGGGAACAGTTGCAGCCTCTCTTTCAAATGTTTGTCCCAATATCTCCACATTGCTTTCCGTTACCGGTGCGTCGGTGGGTTGCGGTCTTGTGTATCAATGGCAGTCATCAACTGATAATACAAATTGGACTGACATACCAGGTGCAACCGGAATGTCCTATTCAACTACTTTGTCGGCAACTACCTATTTCAGAAGAATTACTACCTGTTCCGACAACAGTCAGAGCAGCCCTTCGACCAGCGTTCAGGTAACTTTGAATCCGGTAGCTTCATGTTATTGCACCTCGACTTTTACGAACATGACCGATGAATGGATTTCGAATGTAACGTTCAACACCATCAATAATACAACCGGGCAGGCAGGCGCTACCAGCTATGGAAATTATACAGGTTTGAGCACTACTGTGAATCAGGGAAACAGTTATTCTCTATCCGTAACATTTGTTTCGTCCTATACGCAGGATGTTTTTGCCTGGTTCGACTGGAACCAGGACGGCGATTTTACCGATGCCGGTGAACAATATCAGTTGGCCGATAATATTACGGCTCCGACAACGAACACCATCACGGTCAATGTCCCTTCATCGGCGGCACTGGGCAACACACGAATGCGCATTATGACTTATGAATATGACGATCCGGGTCCTTGCCAAACGGCCGCTTATGGCGAAACGGAAGATTACACCATCAATATTACCGGTCCCGTTCCCATGGCATATTCATCGTGTACCACCACGCAGACGGTAACTTCAGACATTGGTGTTGGTGCGCTTTACCAGCAAATCATCGGTGTTCAGATAGTCACGACCGGATCAAGCAGTCCTCTGAGTGCTTCATCATTTACCTTCAATATTACCGGAACAACTTCAGCGGCCGATATCTGCAATGCGCGATTGTGGAGCACCGGAAATTCTTCTGTTTTCGCAACCAGCGTAATGGTGGGCAACACAGAAGCATCTCCTGCCGGAACTTTCACTATAAACGCAGGGGCCAATATGCCGTTTACTTTAGTTAATGGTACCAATTATTTCTGGTTGACCTATGATGTTACACCCACTGCAGTCGTTAATAATTATGTTGATGCCGAATGCACCAGCATTACAATCGGTGGCATTGCTTGCACGCCTGCAGTGACAGCTCCAGCGGGACGACGACAAATTAAAGATCTCTGCACATCCGGCATTGGAACAGGTTATGTAACCGTGGCTGCTTTGCCTTATTCGGTTGCAAGTCAGACTACAAGCGGAATGGCAAACAATCTCACTTCAACCACTGCATCGGTTTGCGGCTCTTCGTCCTATTATGCCGGCCTCGATGTCGTTTATAAATTCACTCCGGCCACATCCGGAAATGTTACCATTACGCTGACTTCGGCCGGAACCAACACGGCGTTGGTTCTTTACGATGGCTGCCCGATTGTTGGAATGGGCGGTTCTTGTGTTTCGTATTCACAAAGCGCAACCGGAAATAAATCAATGTGTGTTGCAGTTACAGCTGGTCACGTTTATTATTTGTTGCTAGATAATTCAACAGCTACAGCAGTAACATATTCATTAAGTATTTCTGCACCGGCTGCGGCTTTGGCCAATGATGATCCGTGTGGGGCCACATTACTTGCATCGGCAACAACCTGTACTTATAGTGTACAAACAAATCTTTGCGCGGGAAACTCACTGAGTGTACCAGCTCCGACATGCGGCAATTATGCAGGTGCGGATGTCTGGTTTCGGGTTGTAGTTCCGGCTGATGGCGCAATAACTATTGATACGCAGACGGGCGATCTGACCGACGCAGCCATGGCGCTGTACACTGGTCCCGATTGCTCAAATCTTACTTTTCTCGAATGCGACGACGATGACAGCGATAATGGATACATGCCTAAAATCAGCCGCTCCGGGCTCACCCCGGGTTCTTCGGTCTGGATCCGCATTTGGGATCTTGATGGCAACCTCACCGGCGCATTTTCTATCTGCGCACTTGAAGCTCAGAAATGTCCCGCAGGCTTAGGGACAGGAGTTATCTCCGGCATTTCATTGCCATATTCACAGACTTCGACTACCTGTGGTGCTGTAAACGATGTTGCTGGATCAGAAATTGCGAGCCTTTGCGGCAGCACGAGTTACTATGCCGGCGAAGAAGTTGTTTATAGTTTTACGGCTGCCTCAAGTGGTTCTGTTACGTTTAACCTTGCCTCAACCGGGACTTACACCGGAATGATGCTCTTCGACGGTTGTCCGTTCAGCGGAACCTGCGTAGGCTATCAGCAAAGTTCTTCGGGTGATAAAAACATGTGTGTCGGAGTTATAGCGGGGCATACCTATTATCTGATTCTCGACAATTCATCAACAGGTGCCTGCTATCCATATACGCTTAACATCAGTGGCATTGCAGCCGGACTTGCCAATGATGATCCTTGTGGAGCAACCATGTTATCCGTCGGATCTTCCTGTTCTTTTTCGCCGGTTACCAATGCTTGTGCTGGTACTACAACCTCTGTCCCAGCACCGGTTTGCGGGACTTTCTCCGGCGGCGATGTCTGGTTTAAAGCCATTGTACCTGCTTCAGGTTCGGTAGCTTTTGATACAGAGCCCGGAACAGTACTTGATGGATCAATGGCGGTGTATACAGGTCCGGACTGCAACAGCCTGACCTTGCTTGACTGCGATGTCGATGACAGCGAAAACGGTCTGATGCCAAAAATCGTTCTTCACAATCAGACACCTGGATCAACCATCTGGGTTCGCTGCTGGGAAGCTGGTAATGATAATAATGGCACATTCGGCATATGCGCGACCAATCCTCCGGCCATCCCAAGTTGTGCCACCAATCCTGCGGCCGGTGATTTATGTCTGACAGCAACACCCATCTGTAATCTGAATGGCTATTGCGGAAATACAAGTGGTGACTACACAGTTGATGCACCGGGAAACCTTGGTTCGCTTTTCTGTGGCACCATTGAAAACAACTCGTGGTTGTCCTTTGTTGCTGAAGAATCTACCGTCACTCTTAATATCTGGGTAATGAATTGCCTCAACAACTGGGGAATTCAGATGGAAATTTACGGCTCTTCAGATTGCAATACTTATACATCGTTTTCGAATTGCTGGAATCCAGGCGTTATGGTTGATGGAACAGTTACAGGCACGGGATTGACTCCTGGGCAGAAATATTATCTCATGATTGATGGTTATTCGGGAGATATCTGTGACTATGTGATCGGAGCCGGTTCAGGATCCGGCGTCATGATCCCCGATGCCGGAATTGATCAAAGCATAACGCCTCCTGATTGCGCCACTTTGTCGGCATCGGGCGGTACCAGTTATGCGTGGTCTGCCAACCCGGCCGATCCCAGCCTGTCGCCGGCCGAAACCACCCAACAAACTATTTCGGTTTGTCCAACTGTGCAGACTACTTATACCGTTTCAGTAACGGGTGGGAATCCTTTATGCCCTTCCAACGGTACCGATGAAGCCATTGTTTTTATCAACAGTGCATTGCCGGTAGCGTATCTTTCGATGGACGCCGTATGCAACGGGGAGTTTGTCCGGGTAAACTGGAGTACGGCATCGCAGATTAACTGTGATTACTTTGTAGTTGAAAAATCGGTTGACGGACAGTCTTTCATTGACATTCGGACCATTCACTGCGCCGGCAATTCCAATTCAGTCTTGAATTATTCCGTAAAAGACGACAATGTGACTACACACATCAATTACTATCGGATCCGGCAGGTCGATATTGATGGGAAAACTAATTATTCGCAGGTGATGACAGCTCAGTGCGAGAACAACAGTGTTCCATTTGCCGTTGCTGGAAGTTACAGCAACAGCCAGGTTTTTGTACGCTTTGATGGAATGAATGGCAAGCAGTATGTGGTCAGTCTGTTTGATATGGCAGGAAAAAGAGTGTATTCAGAATTGTATATTGCCGGAGCCGATGAAACTGTTGAATTAAAAGTACCGGCCGAAAATCTCATGTCAGGAATGTATCTGATTAAGGTTGAATCGGAAAATGAATCGGGAAATCAAAAAATAATAATTGAATAGCTTCTCTTCTGAAAACACATATTGATTCCTGACGGTAAAACCTCTGTTGCTAATGCAGGGGTTTTGTCTTTTGTTGTAAAGCTGGAAAAAATGATTTATTTTTATTGCGCCAAATATGAGCAAATGAAAATGCTGAAAATCCGGATATTATTTTTACTGCTATTTCTGACTTCAAATTGTCTTTATGCTCAGAATCCAGATGGAAAAGCTGAAACACTATCCTATTCATCGCCAGGTGCAGACGTTGAAAGACTCAATAATTCAATAGCATCAAGTGTTCAATCCGAAGATTATTTTCAGGCAGCAACGGATTTGATTTCAGTTGCACGAGCGTATAAACTGCAGGGGAATTTTGATGAAGCCCTTTTTAAATTGTTTTATGCGCGGGAAATAATAACCATTCATCTGCAACAGGATGCTGTTTCAGACTTGCTTATGGGCGAATGTCTGGAAACGATCGGAGAAATTTATTATTTCCGGTTCATGGAAAAAAGATCCGAAGCTTTCTATTTTGAGTCCCTTAGGTATTTCATGAGGGCTTTGAATTTTCAGCGTGTTGCAGGGGTTTTACAACTTCTTGTTGAATCTGAACTCGCCATGGGTGATACCGTTGCTGCAAAAAAGGGTGTGGAAAGTCTTCAGCTATTGGCTGCATCGGTAGAACTCAGCGCTGTAAAAGCTCATTATTTTACGGCCAGGGCTGCGCTACTTTCTTCTTTCGAGCAACCAGATTCTGCAATTATCTACTATGAAAACGCATGGAAAATATTTAAGAATAACAATGATGTTCTTAACGCGTCGAAAATCCTGGGGTTTTTGGCCGAGAATTGCATTGGCACAGGTGATTACCAAGCCGCCATTCAATGGAGTGAAAAGGGCGTTGAATATAACACCCGCAATAAAAACACCGGCGGATATTTCGAAATGGTTTATTACAAAGCTTTTGCTACCGGTTTTTTTGATATTAATGTAGCGATTACAATTGCTGAAGATGCGCTTGATAGTATTTCAAAAACAAAATATTTATTTCACGAAGGTGTGTTTTATTCGTTGCTCGTGAATGCGAATACTGGACACGATGCCGACAGGGCGCTCTTTTATATGCAGAAATATCTTGATACATATAAAAATGTTTATGGCATGGCCAGTGAGCAGCGAATAGCAGAAATGACACTGAAGGTTTTTACTGATCGGATGAATATTCGCATTGAGAATCTGAATACACAAGAGAGACTCAACGAAAGAATAAGAAACGGTCAGCGGAATATGATTTTCTTTTTTGTCATTGCGCTTCTTGTGTTGTTGATTGTGACAATAGGAAATTTGAAAAAACTGCAGTTCAGGTTGTTTCTCTTTCGTGATTACATGAGCGATCTGATGCCGCTGCCAGTATTCTTTCTAGCGTTTGAATTGTATTTTTTTCTTTTGCTTGCTTTCTTCAACAGCCCTGATTTATTTGCGCTTCCCGGATTTTCACCTTATTTGCATCTTGCCTTATTGTCGGCCATCCCATCAATAATTGCTACTTTTGGCATGGCTTCTTTCCCGGCCAAATGGTCCAATGCACCGAAAAACAACCGATCATTTTCAACCGTTGCTTTTTCAGGGTTGTTGATAATTAATATTTCAGTAGTTGTGTATTTGCTATCATTCGGATTAATTGAATTTAGCTTGTTTGCCATACTGAATGCCGTTTTCACTTTCACCGGGCTTATTGTGGTTCCTTTGTTTTTTATGGTTATTTATATTGAAAAGGTGATGTTGCGCAAACATATTCATGAGGCCGGACTTATGAATACAAGAATTCGCGAAAGCGCACAACTAGAAAAACCAAGTGCGAAAAAAATCCGCATCGTTTCAGATAAATCGAAAGATGTGTTTGAAAGTGACTCAACGGATTTGTTGCTCGTGGAAGGGCAGAGCAACTACACCAAGTTTTATTTCATCGCAAATGGTTCACTGAAAACAACGTTGTTGCTTATGACGTTAAAGCAGGCTGAGAGCCAGCTGCAGGATTACAGGGAATTTATCCGTTGTCATAAATCCAATATAGTGAATCTGACACGCGTGAAAAAGGTGAAGGGAAATTCGCATGGATACAAATTGTCGGTGCCTCCAATCGAAGAACCTGTAACGGTTTCAAAAAGTTTCATCAGTGAATTTAATGAGGCGTTTAACCGCTTTTCAGTCGACGCTGGGTCATCGATTGATGAATAAATAAAAAAAGCTTCGCCCCGAAATGAAGCAAAGCTTTTTTAATTGGACGTTTTGAAAGGTTATTTATACTCCATATTCTTTTTCCCGGTGATCTTTTCGCAATAGTGGCAGCGGAGTTTCAGATCTTCCTTGTCAATCACGTAAAAGCGCGTAGGAACCGCTTCTTTGTTGGTGATGCATTTAGGATTGAAACATTTCACCATCTTATGCACTTCGTCCGGAATATGCACTTTGGTTTTGCTTTTCACTTCGTAGTCGCGGATTTCGATTACCGTGGCGGTGGGTGCAATGAGTCCGATCTTATCTATTTCTTCTTGTTTGAAAAAATGATTGGAAACTTTGATGATGCCTTTGCGACCCATTTTCTGGCTTTCGAGATTGGCTCCCATGTAAATCTGTTCAGTGAAGTCTTCGAGTCCGAGAATGCTCAGCACTCGCTGCACAACGCCCTGCGGGATATGATCAATGACGGTTCCGTTTTCAAGGGCTTTTACCTGTAATGAATGATTATCGTTTTTTGTCATGATGGTTTCTCCTTATACTTTAAGTCCTAACATGTGTGCAATCAGTGCTTCGCGCACAAACATTCCGTTTTGTGCCTGTTTGAAATAATATGCCTGTGGGCTGTCATCCACATCGAGGGCAATTTCGTTTACTCTTGGTAGCGGGTGCAGCACTTTCATTCCGGGCTTGGCGTTGGTCAACAGCTCGCGGTTGAGCACGTAGCTGTTTTTCACTTTTTCGTATTCCATCGGATCCGAGAAGCGTTCGGCCTGTATGCGGGTCATGTAAATAATGTCGCTCAATGGGATGGCCTGGGTGAGATCGGTGTATTGATGATAGGGCAGTTTTTTATCCTTGATGTGGAGTTTAACGGCACTGGGCAATTTTAGCTCAAAAGGAGAAACGAGGTGGAATGTGGTGTTGAACATGGTCATGGCAATACTCAGACTATGAACGGTACGTCCATATTTCAAATCACCAACGAAGGTCATATTCAGATTGTCGAGGGTGTTCTGGGTCTGGAGAATGGTGTAGAGGTCAAGCAGGCATTGGGTCGGGTGCTGGTTGGCACCATCGCCGGCATTGATGATGGGGCAGGTGGCCACTTCGCTGGCGTAGCGTGCACTGCCTTCGACAGGATGACGCATCACAATCAGATCGGCATACTGATTCACGGTCTGAATGGTGTCTTTCAGCGATTCGCCTTTCTGCGTACTGGTGCTCGAGGAATCGGAAAATCCGACGACACGGCCGCCCATGCGGTTGATGGCTGCTTCGAAACTCAAACGGGTGCGGGTCGATGGTTCGAAAAACAGAACGCCGACCACCACACCGTCAAGAATTCTGCGGTTGGGGTTTTCTTCGAATTTTTTGGCCAGCTCAAGGATTTCAAGAATCTCGTCCTTCGAGTAGTCATTGATGGATACCAGACTTTTTCGCTTCATGGATTTATATTTACTGTTTATTTTGGTTTGTAAAGTCAAAAAAAAAGCGACTTAAAAAAGTCGCTTTTAAAACAATTATTTCTTCAAATTGTGTTTGGCAATGAACTCGTCAAGTACTTCTTCGAGATCGGGTTTGCCGATTTCCTGAAGTTCGTAGCCAACTTTAACAGTGGGCTTGCTGATTTTGACGATGCGGTTCAGATCGATCGGGGTAGCAATTACAACTGCGTCGCAAGGAGTGTTCTCGATTGTTTTCTCGAGGTCCATGATCTGCTGGTCACCATAGCCCATAGCAGGAAGTAATGTTCCAATGTTAGGATAGATTCTGAAAGTTTCGGCTAATTTACCAACGGCATATTGACGTGGGTCAACCAGTTCGGCTGCACCAAATTTCATGGCTGCAACAGTACCGGCACCAATTTTCATTTCACCGTGGGTGAGTGTTGGGCCGTCTTCGACAACCAATACGCGTTTACCTTTAATAAGCTCAGGTTTGTCAACGGTCAGATATGAAGCACCGTCAATAATCTTTGCATTAGGGTTAATGCGGAGAAGGTTAGCACGTACAGTATTGATGTTTTCGAGAGAAGCGCTGTCGATTTTATTGATAACAATAACGTCTGACATGCGGGCAACTACTTCACCAGGATAGTAGCTAACTTCTGCACCCGGACGGAGGGGGTCAGCAACACCTACGAGGAGATCTGGTTTGTAGAATGGGAAGTCGTTGTTTCCACCATCCCAAAGAATAATGTCGCATCCATCTGGATCTTTTTCAGCTTCGCGGAGGATTGCTTCATAATCAACACCAGCATAAATGACGTTTCTTTTGGTCACTACGTGTGGTTCGTATTCTTCCATTTCTTCAATGGTGCATTTGTGTTTTTTCAGATCTTCGACAGTAGCGAAGCGCTGAACTTTCTGTGCAACGAGGTCGCCGTAAGGCATCGGGTGACGTACAGCCACAACCTTGAGACCTTTTTTGGTCAGAATTTCAATAATGCGGCGTGAAGTCTGGCTTTTTCCGCAACCTGTGCGGGTAGCGCCAACGGCGATCACCGGTTTGGTTGATTTAACCTGGGTTTCGCCAGGTCCAAGAAGCATGAAGTTTGCACCGCAAGCGTTAACAAGAGCACTTACGTTCATAACGCGAGCGTAAGGAACATCACTGTATGCGAAAACGCAATCAGTTACATTCAGTTCTTTTATAAGTTTAGGAAGGTCCTGTTCAGCATAAATAGGAATACCCTGCGGATATAATTCTCCGGCTAATTGTGAAGGGTATTTACGACCATCAATGTCAGGAATCTGTGCAGCAGTGAAGGCTACAACATTGTAATCAGCATTTGTTCTGAAATAAGTGTTGAAGTTGTGGAAATCACGTCCAGCTGCTCCAATGATAATAACATTTCTTTTCATCGTTCAACGTTTTGTTTTGAATTTGTTGCAAAATTACATTTTTAAACAGAACTATCAAATTATTAGATAGAATAATTTTTTTGACAATTGTTAAGAAACGCTATAAGCGTGTGGGCGTAGGGTACCCAACATTTTGATCCTGCCGCGGCAGGATAATCTCCCCGACAGACATGCTTTGAGTAGAGGCGCGGTCCCGGAATCGTTGGATCTTAAGACTCTTTCCGACGATTCCAGGTCAGCAGGCTGCATGGTCAACCTTTTCCCGCTGACGCTAAAATGTCGGGAAATTCAACGCCCAATGCACCCAACATTTTGGCGTCCGCCATACATGCTTTGAGTAGAGGCGCGGTCCCGGAATTCCGCCGGTGGGCGGACAAGCTGTTGGGTGCTTAAGGCTCTTTCCGACGATTCCAGGTCAGCAATGTCTGGTTGTTACTCCATTCAGGCTGGCGCTAAAATGTCGGGGAGAGCACATAGCTTACAGCTGCCACGTTCCGTCAATTATTACTACTTTTGCAAACAAAAAAAAGATGTTCACTCAGCTTCTGGCGCAGGCCACATCGGATATTGCATTCGGACTCTGGAATCAGCAGGTGGCGCCCGAATCCATTCAAATGGAGAAAACGCCGCCGCATTTTGCAGGCGATGTCACCATAGTGGTTTTTCCCTTTGTCAAGATGGCCCGTCTGAAACCGGAAGACACGGCTGATGCAATTGGAAAAGCGCTTTCAGAAAGATTTTCCGAAATCGACCAGTTCAATGTGGTCAAGGGTTTTCTAAATATTTCATTCAAACCTTCATTTTGGCTTTCTCAAATTGCGGAGGCCGCTCCGGTGGCTGAATACAGCCGTCCGTCCGGCATTGCGCCCAAAACCATTGTCGTTGAATACAGCTCTCCCAATACCAACAAACCACTGCATCTTGGACATATCCGTAACAATCTGCTGGGCTGGTCGCTGGCCGAAGTGTACAAAGCTGCCGGGCATAATGTGATCAAAGCCAATCTCATCAACGACAGGGGCATTCACATCTGCAAAACCATGGTGGCTTACAGCATGTGGGGTAACAATGAAACACCTGAATCTGCGGGTGTAAAGGGCGATCATCTGATTGGAAAATATTACGTGCTGTTCGATAAAGCCAACAAGGATGAAGCCGCCGGACTAGGCATTGAAAAGCCCGAAGATGGCGACACACCGCTTATGCAGGATGCTCGGGCTATGTTGCGCGACTGGGAAAAAGGCGAGCCGCATGTGATGGCTTTATGGAACAAACTCAATAGCTGGGTGATTGACGGTTTCACTGATACATATTCGAGGCTGGGTGTTGATTTCGACAAGGTGTACCGCGAATCGGAAACCTATCTGAGTGGAAAAGATATTGTACAGAAAGGACTTGCGGAAGGCCATCTGCAGCAGGATCCGGATGGATCGGTGTGGATCGATCTGACCGATGAAGGACTCGACCGTAAAATTCTGCTTCGCAGCGACGGCACCACTGTTTACATGACGCAGGATATCGGTACCGCTGTGGCGCGTCACGCCGATTTTAATGCCGATCGCATGGTCTATGTGGTGGGCAACGAACAGATTTATCATTTCGATGTTTTGAAAAAAACGCTGAAAAGATTAGGCTACGACTGGGCTGACAACATACTCCATTACAGTTATGGCATGGTGGAACTTCCCGAAGGAAAGATTAAATCGCGCGAGGGGACTGTGGTTGATGCTGATGATTTGCTGGATGAAATGAAACAAACCGCTGCCGATATTTCGAAAGAAGCTGGCAAAGCCCAGGATCTGCCTGCCGTAGAGCAGGACAAACTGCATGAAATGATTGGGCAGGGGGCATTGAAATATTTTATTTTGCGTGTAGATCCAAAAAAGAACATGCTGTTCAATCCTTCCGAAAGTATTGATTTTAACGGCAACACAGGCCCTTTCATTCAATATACGCACGCACGGATCTGTTCTGTTTTGAACAAAGGCCGCGAAGCGGGAATTGATGTTGATACGCTGAAATGGTCTGCTGCTGCTGATTTGAAAGAGCATGAAAAACATTTATTGTATCAGTTGCTCACACTTCCGCAGATGATTGAAAAAGCGGCAACCAACGAAAGTCCGGCAGTGGTGGCCAATTACAGCTTCGAGTTGGCGCAGATGTTCAACAGCATGTATCAGGAAATATCGATTCTGCGCGAGCCGGATGAGACTTTGCGCAACAATCGTTTGTTGCTTGCGCAGCGCACGGCCGAAACGCTGAATTTTGCCATGGGACTGCTTGGTGTGGGAATGCCGGAAAAAATGTGATTTACAGTAGTCAGTGATAAGTTATGAGTTAATGGTTAGGAGTGAGGTTAAATGCCGAAGGCTTAAAAGGAGCTGCGAAGCACCATCAGATACTCCGGAGGAGTTAAATATTAATAGCCCGTATGCCCGCCAGGGCTCCGGGGATGAGCAAGTTGGTTATGAGTGATGGGTTATGAGTTTTGAGTGGTTTTTTACTGACAACTGTCAGTAAAAAACGTTTAAAAGTGATACAGTAAGCCCGATGAAGAATGCTTTTCAGTCCTCTGTAACAATAAATTTCTTTCTGAAACTGACTTCGGATGTGAACTTTCCGGCTGCTATATAAAGACCTTTGCTCAGAGTCGAGATATTGACCCTGACTTTTTTCCCCGCAGTAATCTGGTTAAAATGCATGACGGCATATCCGCTGGTGTTATAAATAACCAATTCCGAAATGCTGTCGTTTCCTTCAATTGCAATGGTATTTGTTGCTGGGTTCGGATATAAAACTATACTGTTTTCGGGAACTATCACGTGAAAAGGAGTATCGAGCGGCAGATAAGTTTTTGATTGATAAAGCAAGGCTGTTGTGTCGCGCCCCCAGTAATCAGAGACACTATCCCAGTAATACCAATAATTAAAACTCAGTGACAGAACAGGCACGTCAGAATCAGCGTTGTACCATTCGTATTTGACTGAGTTTCCACCGGCAGCACCCGGATGATTGGGTATGGGTTGGTAGAAAGTTGAATCCGTGGTTTTAATTCTCAACACGTTCTGATAGGTTGTGTCGGGGCATATCAGTGATCCCCAGGCGTCTCCCTCTTTTTGCCATGCAATAGTCTTTTCCTGCATGTTGTCATGCCTTTCATTAATTGATCCATATCCAAAAGGGAATGATATAATCGGATAGGATTTGTCATCCATCACAAAGCACGAAGTGTATTGATCGCTTCTTCTTTCATAAGCAATTATAAAGGCTGTATCTGTAATCTGATAGACATAACCGTTGACTTGGAGGAATGAGTTATCAAGATTGTTAAGATAGTCATGCAATTCATTTGTCATGCAGCAACCCGGAAACGGATCAAAAGCCGTATCCTGTGTGTAATGAATGGTTGAAGAGTCACCGGTAAACACAGCACCCGAAATATCCCAAACGGTGTCGGCGCCTGCATGAAACAAATCGGAATAATTAAATTGTATTTTTTGAAAAGTGTACTTGTATTCTGCTTTGGGGGTGTTACTGGCGCTCAGCGTAATCTGTGCCGTTGCATTGCCGGCAAAAAGATGCAGTGCAATAAAACCAACTATGACAATTACATGGTGTCTCATGATTCTATTCTCGTAGTAAGAAAGTCAAAGATAATAATATTTTATCAGGCATAAGACTATTATTTACATAATTAGTTGCATTCTGCCAGATATTTAACGTCTGTCTATAATATTGAAAGACAGAACAAAAGCAACTTTCAACCGTCCAAAAGCGACGCAGGGGCTGAAGTACATGGACCCGTTGTTTTTGCTGTTGTTACGACGGTTCCATGTTCCGACCGGTTAAAAATCCCTCGAAGGGTTCAAAACCCTTCGAGGGATAGTATTCGGCCGGAACGGTGGAATGTCGTAACAATGTTTTGTTTTTGTTGAAAAAGCATTTTTAGAGAGGCCCTTATGCTGATTCAGGGCAAGCGGTTTTAGTAACAGCGAATAAAATTTGGTTTTATTGGTTGTAAATAACATTGTACTTTTGTGGCAGATAATTGTTTCAATGGACACAGAGTTACTTTTTGCAGGATTGACCATCGCGGAACTGATCGGATACACCGCATCACTTATTATTGCAGTTTCGATGCTGATGACTTCCATCCTGAAAATGCGGTGGATGATTTTTTCGGGCAATATGATTTTTATTGTTTACGGCATCCTTATCGGTGCATATCCCATCATTGTTCTTAATGGTTTTAATATGGTTGTGAACGCTTATTTCATCTGGCAGGCGTATAAACTGCAGGGGAATTATGCGGTACTGCCTGCTAATTTGAATGCACCGATGCTGGAGCGTTTTCTGGTGTATTATGCCAATGATATCCGCAAGTTTTTTCCCGATTTTCAGCGTTTCGAAAAAGAGGACATCGTTTTTCTGATTGTGAAAGGAACAGCGGTAATCAGCGTTGCGGGCTTTCGTAAAAATCACGATGGCAGTTGCAACGTGGTGTTAGATTATGTTGCAAACACGCACCGCAACATGAAACCCGGAAAGCTTTTGTTTGAACGGGAAAATGTTTTCGCACTGTTAAATACCGATACAATTTTTGCTGAATCTTTCCATATCCGGCATACGGTATATCTGCACAGAATGAAATTCAAACCAACCGAAAACGTAAATGAATTTGTGTTACGAAAGCCTTATTAAATCAACCTTTTGTAATATTCAAAACTGATGCTTACATTTATTTTGAATTGATGGATGTAATCTCAAGCGTCCAACCCATTTCCATTTTTAAAATCAAGGGGAGTGAGGCGTTGTCCCAGATCCAAAATTTACAGGCTTTGTCAGTTTCGGCATAAATAATCGGGAGTGAGGATTCTGTTCCATCAATTAAAACTTTCATTGTTGAATTCTGAACAAAACGAATATTCTGATTAATCCCGTCAAGACTCATTTCTGTGGATTTTCCGGCTTTAAGCTTTTTAAATAGCGCTTTTGAAAAAATTACTGTTGTTTCATCTTCTTTCGTTATATCGGTGCCTTTTTTGAAATAATCAAACATTTTGGTGGCTTTTTTTAAGGCCTTTGCAGTGAGGGTCACAGATCCTGTCTCATCACCGCCCATATCCCATTTGAATGAAAAATCAGGCTTAACAGAATTGACAGTAATGTTGAACGGATACCCGAGACTGAGATTCCAACTGATTTTTGCGCCGGGAGTGATGGTGATTTCTTTTGTAGATTCCTGCGCATTCAGATTCATTGCCATTGATAGAAAAATCAGCAGCACTGGGAAAAGCATTTTTTTCATACGAGTGGTTTTTTGGTTTATACAAAGAAATAAAAAATCAGGAAACTCTTCAAGGGTTTAGTTTTCGGCTGCCAGCACTTTTTTTATCCATGCCTTCATATACTCCAGCACCTGCGGATCGATGGTTGTTTCTATCATGGCATATTCTCCGGTAAGTCCCGTTGTACATGGCTGAAATAAATGATTCAGTCCGGGAAACACATGTGTCTCTTTGTAAATTCCTGATTGCTGAACCAGATAAGTGTTGAATGCTTCCATGTTGGGCTCTGCAGGCACCTGAACGTCTTTTGATCCATTGATCGCCAGTACATTTGTCTTTATTTTTTTGATGTAATTGGATGGGTTGATGGCCAGAAAATACTTGAACCAAGGTGTTGAAAGCTGCATCAGCATTGCCGTGATATAACTCTCGCCAAGCCCAAATTCTTTTTTCTGATCTTCGGATAGTGGTTCAGATTTTTCTTTAAACAAAATCAATGCTTTTTTGCGTAGAGTGTCTGCGTTTTTCTCTGTCAGAACCAGGTCGTAGAGCGATGTGTTGAAATTCCAGAAAAAATCCCTGATGTCTTCGTCGGCGCCATATCCTTTCATGATTTTGTCGTTTTGCATGACAAGCAATTGCGAACAGGGAATAGAAACGCCGGCCATTGATATCACAAAGCGCAGTGATTTATTTTGCGAAGCCTGCATCAGAACGATGATTCCGCCTTCGCTGTGACCAACCATGCCTATCGATTTTTTATCGATATATGGCAAAGTTTTCAGGAATGAAACTGCTGCGCCGGCATCAGTATTCAGATCCGCTGTTGTTGCCTCATTGAATTTCCCCTCGCTTTTTCCGACACCGCGGTCATCGTAACGCAGCACTGCAATACCGTTTCGGGTGAAATAGTCGGCAATGAGTAAGAACGGCTGGTGCTTCAATAATTCCTCATTGCGATCCTGAGGGCCACTGCCTGAAACCAGCACCACAACGGGCCAAACATTGGTTGTGTCGGGAATTGTTAGCGTGCCTGCCAGTTTTATTTTTGCTTTTTTATTTTGGAATGTTACATCCTTTGCGATGTATGGAAATGGCGGCTGTGGTGTCTGTGGGCGATTCATCCTGAAAGCCTTGTCTTCGGGTGTAAGCGCCATATTCAGAGGGATTTCAGTTCCCGACTGATACCAGAAGCCAAGCAGGCTGTCCCCTTTTTTAACTGCTTTGTATGTGGCTCTGAAAGCGGCCAATTCCACTATAAGGCTGTCGTTTTCCGTCTTGAGCTTTATGCTTTTATAATCTACAATCAGTTGTTGCGGTATGTCCATGGTGCCTTTCAATTTGGCCCCATCCTCCGAAATGCGCAGCACCACGAGGAAATCAAATTTGTCTTCTTCAAGTGTTCCCTGCCAGATTCCTGCGAATGGTGATTGTGCAGTGGATGTGAAAAAGGACAGCAGCATCAGCGAAATGATAAATATCTTTTTCATAGCGATAGTTTTGAAACAATGTTTTACTTTCGCAAATTAAAGAAAAAAATGATAATAATACTGTCTCCGGCAAAAACAATGCATGTTCCGCTCACTGCTCCTGCGTTGAGCACGGTTCCCGTATTTGGAAAGGAAGCCAGAGATATCTGCAATGAAGTGAAAAATCTTTCATTTTCTGATTTTTCAAGATTGCTTAAAGTAAGTGGTGGCTTAGCCCGACAGGCGTATGATACCATGCAGCAATGGATATGGCCTCATGACCCGAAGATAGCTTCAGCTGCAGCTTTGATGTACGACGGGCCTGCCTTCAAGGGTTTAAACGCGCACGATTTTTCGAGAGGTGAATTGGAATTTGCACAATTGCATCTGCGCATTCTGAGCGGACTTTATGGGGTGTTGCGGCCGTACGACCAAATATTGCCGTATCGGCTCGAAGCACAAACGCCTGTTTCGGTGCGTGATCAAAGGAATCTGTATTCATTCTGGAATTCACATCCGGCAAAAAACATTGAAGCTGACTTGAGAAAACTGAAAAGCAATCTTCTGATTAATCTCACTTCGGATGAATACGGCAAAATGATCATTCCACATATTTCTGCCAATGTCAGAATTATTAATGTTGCTTTCAAGGAAATGAAAGCTGGAAAGCCATTCATCAACGTGGTTGAGATGAAAAAGGCGCGTGGAATGATGTCGCGTTTTATCATTCAAAACAGGATTACGGATGTTGAAAGTCTTACAGCGTTTGATTTGAGTGGTTATTATTTTGAACGAAAGCTTTCGGATGAAAACAATTTTACTTTTCTGAGGGGATAATATGCGCAAAGAACTTCTGAGACTGGCTGTTCCAAACATTCTGGCAAACCTGAGTATTCCGCTGCTTGTCACCGTGAATCTGGCTGTGCTGGCGCATCTTGAATCTACTTTATATTTGGCGGCGGTGTCGCTTGCAGGTATAATTTTTAATTTTATTTTGTGGAGCTTTAGCTTTTTGCGTATGTCCACAACAGGAATAACGGCTCAGAATTTTGGCGCAAAAAACACAAGTGAAATTTCAGCATCATTTTATAGAAGTGTTTTAATAGCTGGTTTTATCGGGCTTCTGACTATACTATTCCGTAATCCGATTTATTGGATTGGCATTGAAATGCTGCAACCTGATTTTGCGTTGGACGGAATCATCACTGAGTATTATGATATCCGTATTTGGGTGGTTCCGGCTTCGCTGCTGAATTTTGTAATACTTGGCTGGTTGCTTGGCGTGCAGGATTCAGCTGCTGCCATGTTGATGATTATTTTTGAAAATGTAATTAATGTTGTGCTCAATCTTGTTTTTGTTGTCGAATTGGGCATGAAAGCCGACGGCGTGGCGCTTGGAACATTGATTGCGGGCTGGAGTGCGTTGGTGTTTGGGATAATCATTATTCTTGTAAGACATCGAAAGTTGCTTGTGAAGCCGGTTTTGAAAGTTGTATTTCTTTTTTCGAAACTGCTGCGTGTGCTGACTGTCAATGCGAATATTTTCCTTCGCTCATTTAGTTTGCTTACTGTTTTCTCATGGTTTACCTATGCTTCTTCGTTGTACGGAAATGATGTGTTAGCTGTAAACACTCTGCTGATGCAGTTTTTCATGTTCTTCTCGTTTTTTATTGATGGCTTTTCATATGCAGGCGAAAGTCTCAGTGGAAAATATCTGGGTGCGGGAAAGATCCGCCTGTTGCGGCTTACCGTGAGAACGCTTTTCCGTTGGGCATTGGGAACAAGTCTTGTTTTTAGTTTGCTTTATTTCATGGGCGGACAATGGATTTTTGGTTTGCTTACCGATAATCAGACATTGCTTGATCTCGCTCTGAAGCAGCGTTTCTGGGTGGTGCTGATTCCACTGGTTTCTTTCGTTGCATTCATGTGGGATGGCATTTTTGCCGGAATGACACATACTGCTGCTATGCGCAATGTGATGCTGATAGCGGTTCTCGGAGTATTCTTTCCTTTGTATTTTTTGCTTGAAAGCGTTTTTCCTGAAATGAATCTCTGGATCGCATTTTTGTCTTTCTTTGTAGCACGAAGCGTTGGAATGACGCTGGCCAAACCGAGGCAGTTGAAAGTTCTTAAAGTTGAAAAGTTGAAAAAGAATTTTTAGCAGTTGTTGGCTGCCGAAGGCGTACAAATGAGTTGCGAAGCTCCATCAGATACTCCTCCGCCTCCTGCGGAGTAAACTCCGGAGTTAAATTAGAATAGCCTCGGGCCCCGCCGCTGTCACACTGAGCCCTGCGTTCCGCAGGATAAACTCCGTCGAAGTGTCAACAGCGGGATAAACTCCACCCCAGGAACAAGGCGTGCGACGTGTCACGTTTTACGTGAAGCACCTTTAAAAAAACGGAATTTAAAAAGGGACGATATGTAAGATTAGTGGTAGTTGTCAGCCGAAAAACTACTTTCTGACAAGATCGGCAAACGTAGTCTTTTCAAGCTTTTCGGACACATAGTCGCGAATATCTTTCATGATGTTGATGAAGCCCGGATGCTTTTCAGTGGGTGACGATCCATAGAAATAGGTCGAAACACTTTCAACCGGAGCCAGCGCCCCATCAATTAATCGGATGATTTCGGCCAGTGATATTTTCGAAGATTCTTTCGCAAGTTTATAACCGCCTTCGGCGCCTTTGCGGCTGTGGAGGTAGCCCGCATTTTTCAGCGTGATCAGAATCTGTTCGAGAAATTTTCTTGGAATATTCCAGGTAGTTGCAATGGACTCAATTTTAGTATATTCGTCAGATTTGTGACCCGACAGTTCTATCATGGCTAAACAGGCATATTCGCACTTTCTCGATAGTTTCATGGCTAATGATTATAAACAAAAGTAAGAAAAATACGCAAACCTGACTTGTGATATAGAATTTGCAATGGAATTAAAAAATGGAACTCTACCCATGGCGCGGATTTGTAACCGAAGCGCTATAAGCGCTGAGCTCATGAACTCCTTAAAAATAATTTAACGGGTAAATAATCCGTGACATGGGTTATAACGCAGCAAGAAACGCCATCGTATCAACTCCATCCGCGTAGTCATCAATGCGCGGAGACTGCGCCTGACCAGGTTTTACAGCGTTTTCGATTTCATTTTGTGTGGAAACAACGCATTGAATATGATCGGTATTTTCCGAAATATATTGTTTCACTTCGCTGATATCGCTGTATTCAGAAAAATGAACAACGGCCACAGGAGCGGCTGTGGATTTGTTTTCGCGCAGCAAATAAAACGAACCATCGAGGGGCTCTTCTTTCGAAAGGCTGAAATAGCCTTTGTAGTACACATAGTTATTGGCAAATGCGTTGTGATATTCCAGATCTTTCCATGGCAAAAAGGCATCAAAAAGTCTTTGTTTATCGAAGCCTTGTGGCAGAAAAATCAACGACACATTGCGGCATCCGAGACCGAAATACATAAAAACATCGTTGCTCAAATTATGCAGATCCTCGTCGCTGTCATTGTTGTGAACTATTGCAATACTGCTTCTGCTGTGGCGAATGATGTTTGGCTTGCCGGAGAAATAGGTGTCAAAAGTTTTTGCCGACTGATTACTCCCCGTTGCAATTACCGCATCAAAACCGGTCATCAACCCTTCGTGATAATGAATGCGGTCCGTCCATTCCGGAAAGTATTTTTCTGCGATTCTGAGCATCCATGGAATTAAAAATTTGTCATCCGAAGACAATTTTATTTCGGCAGAGTGCCCTGAAAGTAAGGTGCAGAGCACATCGTGGAAGCCAACAGCGGGAATGTTGCCGGGTAAAACCAACAGTATTATTTTTGCAGTTGCTGTCGTTTCCGGATAATTTTTCAGCCAGCCTTCAACGGCATTTTTATCCGACATCATGTCTGCAAGCGCATTTACGGAAGCAATAATGTTTTCTTTCGTAAACCACTTATTGTGAATTTGTGTCTGATAAAAGGCTTCGGGCAGATCTTCGGTTGAAAAGAGTTTTGTGCCGGTGCGAAATTCGTCGGCCCAGGCGGATAAGCGGCTAATGATAGAATCGGTTTTCATTTTGTATTTCGTCTTTGCGAAGATAATATTTTATTGTTGATAAATATCATCATCCCGTTTAACATGATTGCTGAAATGAAAGACTACCTTTGTATCCGATTTCCACTATAGTATGAATATTTCACTTGTTAGCTATTTAAACTCGTATCCTTTTCATTTCGGATTATTGAATGCAGACGACGGTTTGTTTTCGCAGCTTAGCATCGTAAACCCGTCAATTTGTGCAAAAAATTTTGCAGAAGGGATCAGCGATGTTGCGCTCGTTCCGGTTGGATCGCTGAATGATCTGGAGAATTATCAGATTGTAAAACCGTATTGCATCAGTGCTGACGGGCCGGTACGCTCTGTGTTGCTTTTAAGTAACAGGCCTTTGCTGGACATAAAGCACATTTCACCCGATAGTCATTCGCGCAGTTCAAATCTGTTACTGAAAATCCTCTGTCATAATCACTGGAACATACATCCGGCCTTTGTGAAACACGATGATGCTTCGGCCGATGCTCGAATAGCCATTGGCGACAAAGCGTTCGGACTGCAGAAAGATTACAAGTATTGTTACGATTTGAGTGAGGCCTGGAAAGAGATGTCTGGTCTTCCCTTCGTGTTTGCTGTCTGGATTGCACGCAATGACGTGAAAGACGATTCCTTGAAGATTCTAAAAGCAGCGCTGGAAGCGGGAATACAGGATCCGTCAGCCGCAGTGAGGCATCTTGGTTCAGCCGGACTTTCGTTTGACGATGCTGTTTCGTACCTGACCGACAATATCAATTACCGCATGAATGCTGAATCCGAAGAAGGGATGAAGTTGTTTTTGGCATTGGCGGCAAAAGTGCTTTAGAACACTGAACAAGGAACAAGGATGTACGAAGTTTGAAGGATTTTAAAACAACCTCCATTTGTATTTGAAAACTTCTTTGAAATTCAATAATAAAATTTGAATTTGTGGAATTTTTAATCCGTAATTCAAATCTACCTTCCTACTTTGCTTCTAACTTCTCACCTCCGTTCAGACTTCTTCCTTCCTTGTTTTTCTTGATCCGTCTGAATGCACGGATTGTTCATGATTCAACTCATTTTCTTTTCGCAAAATAATTCCACACCATACCCGGAAGTCCGAGAAATGGTTTTTTGCTTTGGGAGAGAAATACGCCCAGAATAACGATGAGGACTCCGGCCAGTTTACGCAACGGAAGTTCTTCCATACCAGATAGCAGCGCCATCAAAGCAGTGAGAACAGGTATCAGGTTGGCAAAAATGGTTGATTGCATGGCTCCGATTTCGCGAATACCGGTGGAGAACAAAATATAGGCAATGGCAGTTGCGAAAATGGCCAGTACTGCTGTGGCTGTCAGCATCTGCCAGGTGAATTCAACCTGAGCAACCACGCTGAAATCGGAGAATAAAAACAACGGAACATACAGTATGGCTCCAATGAGCGTTTGGTAAGTTACAATGGTAAAGGAATTATATTTCTGCGTAAGATTTTTTATAACAATGGTATATCCGAATGCGCTGAATACTGCGAAAAACATGAATGCCAGCCCAACCGGTGAAGCGGACAGCGTGTAGTCGTCTTCGAAAATAACAAGCAATACTCCAATAAAGGAAATAATAATTCCGAAGAAATTTGTTTTATCAACTTTTTCTTTAAAGTATGCGTATAGTACAAAAGGAATGAAAACTGGAATGGTGGCAATGATGATGGAGCCTACTGTTGCTGAAACATGCACCAAACCGTTGCTCTCGCCAATGTAATACAAAAAGGGTTCGAAAAAGGCGAGTGCAAGAAATGACCGGCGGTCTTTTTTCTGAATTGGCTGAAGTTTTTTTGCAACTTTCGTGAACAATAGCAATGTCGCTGATGCCAGAATAAGTCTCATGAAAACCAGCATGCTGGGCGGAACTCCGTAGGAATAAACTATTTTGATAAGCACATAGGAATAAGCCCATACCGCCATGGCGAACATAAGCCCGATATACACCCAGAGTTTGCTTTTCACGTTGCAAAGATAGTGTTTGTTGAAAGATGAAAAGTAAGCGGAAAATGAATTTTACCCGGCGCATTTATACAGGGCCAAAGCATTAAACTCCTCAAAAATCTGCAGGAATCGTAGGATCACAGAGTCCCACAGAGTGACAAAAAACAAAAGCCGGTTAACAGTGAACACAACGAAGTTGTGTTAATCAATTACAGCATATCAAATTATGAAAGCGTGCTTTCAAATTCACTTTGCTGTAATTGATACCGGCTTTTGCCTGATTAAATCTACTCTGTGAATTCTAAGACATATGCAAGTCGTTTTTAAAATTTTCTTTGTAAAGTGTAACAAAAGGAGATTGTCTTTTTGTAACTGCGAAAACCCTATAGATTAGTTTACAGCAGATTGCGTTCATAATGAG